>Ga0308156_1000114_pt1 | contig 252519 bp, 237 predicted proteins | sample PhyAR2_FD_201041 | JGI IMG/M metagenome (GOLD analysis project Ga0308156, IMG submission 201041) | Phyllosphere microbial communities from UC Gill Tract Community Farm, Albany, California, United States - DLSL A.R2 | ecosystem: Host-associated > Plants > Phyllosphere > Unclassified | place...
CGATCACCCGATTGACGATCATGTCGACCACATCCGCATCCACCGCCACCGGATCCACCGCCACCCGCGCCAACGACCACGCCAACTGCCCCTCCCTCGGGAGGTTCTCTTCACTGCGGTGGACACGAACATGGTGCGAAATCGTCATGATCTTCTCTTTCGGGCGGTCGGCGGCGCAGGCGGCACCGAGGTGGGGGAGGCCTCGATCGATTCGAGGATGCTGGTGAGGGCGTTATGCAGGTGCACGTGGACGGCGTGTGCCGCGAGATCGCCGTCGCCTGCGCCGATCGCGGAGGCGATCAGGCGGTGCTCGGCGACCGACGCGGCGAGCCGCTCCGGCTGATAGCGGGCGAGACGCCGGACCCGAACGAGGTGGGTGCGCACGGTCTGCAGTGCACTCACGAGGTAGTCGTTGTCGGTCGCGGCATCGAGCGCGGCGTCGAAGTCGGCGATGAGGGCGTAGTAGGCGTCACGCGCGGCGTCGCCGTCGAGATCGGCTGAAGCGAAGGCATCCGCGATTCGAACGAACGACGGCGCGGAGTGAGAGACCGCTGCCAGTCGCGCCGCCGTCTCCTCGAGAGCGCGACGCACCGTGAAGAGGGCGCGGATGTCGTCGCTCCGGACATCGGTGACGACCGTCACCCGGGGGGAGGCCTGCGTCACGAGCCCGTCAGACGCCAGTCGGGCCAGAGCGGTCCGCAAGGGTGTTCTGCTCACGCCGAGCCGCGCAGACTGTTCGACCTCGCCGAGGACGGTTCCGGGGGCGAGGACCCCCGTCTGGATCTCCTCGAGCAGGGTCGCGTAGGCGGCGTCGCTCGCGCGCATCTCGATCCCTCCCTCGGCATCCGGTCCTACCAATGTATACACCGGGAGCGAAGAACGGGACGGAAATGGCATCCATCGGCAAGAACGTATACACAACGAGTTCTCACCTGCCCGCATCATCCGGCGAGCTTCCCGGACGGAAGGCGTCCGGGGTTGTTCGGATATCGCGGTGATCGGACGAAACCGTCGATTCGGGGAGTGCCGGGTGCCATCGTGAGCACTCAGTATCCACCCGACCTGCTCTCACCCCTCCGCTCGCGACGCGCACGCCGTCGGCGCGCGGAACGCACCGCACCAGGAGACACCCATGACCGGTAGACCGTCCTCATCGTCGCGCCCACGCGCAGGGGCGACGCTGTCGGTCCTCGTCCTCGTGGCCGCGCTGGCCGTCGTGGGGTCTCCGCCGGCGATCGCCGCCCCCTCACCGTCGGCCACGCCTTCGGCCGCGGAACGCACCGCATCGCCCGCCGCGGAAGCAGCCCCCGCCGTGCCCGCGGTGACCGTCGGCAACATCGCCTATACGTCCGCCGACGTGACGATCGCCCCGCCCGTGAAGGGCGGCAGAGTCAGCGGATACACCGTGACCGTCTCGAGTGCGGACGGCAGCGTGAACCTCGTGGACGTCGTCAACGCCGCGTCCACGGTCTCGTTCACCGGGCTTCCGGCCGGAACGGGTCTGACCGTCGAGGTCACCGCGACGGGACCCGGAGGCTCGACGACGGCCCGGACGACGTTCACGACGAAGACGTCCCCCGTGAAGGCTCCGGCGGTGCCGCGCATCACGATCGGAATCGTCGATCAGACGTCGATCTCCGTCACGGTGGCCGACGGCGCGGGTGCTCCCGTGCACCCTGACTACCCGACCACCTATCAGCTCGCGCTCACCCGGGGCGACGAGGTGAAAGCAGTTCCCCTCAACGGGCCCGGAAGCTTCACCTTCGTCGGGCTCACCCCGTCGACCGAATACATCGTGAGCGCGAACGCCTCGAACATCGCGGGCGTCAGCGAAGCGGCCTTCACTCGCGTCGTCACTCCCGCGCGCGTGCCCATCTCGTCGCCCTCGGCCCCACGGATCGCGGGGACCACGGTGACGGCGGACGGTGCCGTCATCTCTCTCGCGGCCGGCGGAGGAGGCGGATCGGTCGACTCTTACGCCGTCACGGTGACCGGCCAGGGGCGCAACGTCGTCAAGACCTCCCGGACGGCCGGACGGTTTGTGTTCACGGGGCTTCCGAGCGGGTTGTACTCCTTCGCGGCCGAAGCGAAGGGTCCCGGAGGGTCGGGAGGGGTCACGGGGTACTCCTTCGTCGTCCCCGAACGCCCCACCGCCGTCACCGCGGAGATCGTGGATCGCGGGCCCGACTATCTTCTCGGCCAGATCCGTTCGCACGTGAACAAGCCCGACGTGACAGGGCCCCTCGCCCTGGCGCCCTTGCGCTACACGATCACCCTCGTCGGCGGCGGCGAGCGCAAGACCGTCACGACCGACGACAACGTCACCGACATCGGGGGCCGATTCGCTTTCTCCGACCTGAAACCGTCCACCGCCTACACGGTGACCGTCGTGGCCGAGAACGTGGCCGGCAGCCACACGATCACGCTGAAGACCACGACCGCGCCGAAACCTCTTTCCCCGTTGTCCACGGCGACCCCGAAGATCACCGGAACGGTGAAGGTCGGGCAGACCCTCACCGTGCAGACCGGCGCGTGGGGGCCCGCGCCCGTGGCCCTCTCGTACCAGTGGAAGCGCGACGGGGCCTCGATCCCCGGGGCGAAGAACCCGACCTACACCCTGACGTCGGCCGACGCAGGTGGGCTCGTGTCAGTCACGGTCACGGGGCGAAAGTCCGGGTACTCCACGGCGTCGCGGGCGAGCGCGAAGGTGGCCGTGCCGCTGCTCGCGCTCTCCGCCGCGCCGACCCCGACGATCACCGGGACGGCGAAGGTGGGCAGCATCCTGACCGTTCGTCCCGGAACCTGGAGTCCGACGCCCGTGGCGCTGTCGTACCAGTGGAAGCGCGACGGCAAACCGATCGCCGGAGCCACGCGGCCGACGTACACCCTCACCGCGGCGGATGCCCGCTCGGCGATCACGATCACCGTCACGGGGAAGAAGGCCGGCTACACGACGCAGTCCCGCACGAGCGCGAAGGTCACGCCCACGCCGCGCTGACGCGGTATTGCGTCCCGACGACGAAGATCCCGGATGCCGCAGGCCTGGCATCCGGGATCTTCGGTGTCGATGCGCCTACTTCACCTGCGCGCTGATCACGCTCATGACGGCGGTGTCGGCCAGCGTCGTGGTGTCGCCGACCTCGCGTCCCTCGGCGACGTCACGGAGGAGGCGACGCATGATCTTGCCGGAGCGGGTCTTGGGCAGCTCTCCGACGATGTAGACGTCGCGGGGGCGCGCGATCGGTCCGATCTGCTCGCCGACCCATCTGCGCAGTTCGTCGCCGAGGCCCTCGACCGGGTGCTGCTTGAGATAGCTGCTCTTGATGATGACGAAGGCGACGACGGCCTGGCCGGTGGTCTCATCGGACGCCCCGACGACCGCGGACTCGGCCACGCCCTCGTGGCCCACGAGGGCCGATTCGATCTCGGCCGTCGACAGGCGGTGGCCCGAGACGTTCATCACGTCGTCGACGCGGCCCAGGAGCCACACGTCGCCGTCGTCATCGAGGCGGGCCCCGTCGCCGGCGAAGTAGTACCCCTTGTCGGCGAACTTCTCCCAGTACGTCTCGCGGTAGCGGTCGGGGTCTCCCCAGATCCCGCGCAGCATGCTCGGCCAGGGCTCGGTGATGACGAGCAGGCCGCCGCTGCCGTTGCCGACGGGTTCGCCCTGGTCGTCGACGACGGCGATCGAGATCCCCGGGACGGGGACCTGCGCCGAGCCGGGCTTGGTCTCGGTGACGCCGGGGAGCGCGGAGATCATGATGGCGCCCGTCTCGGTCTGCCACCAGGTGTCGACGATGGGGGCCTTGTCGGCGCCGATGATGTCGCGGTACCAGATCCAGGCCTCGGGGTTGATCGGCTCGCCCACGGAGCCGAGGAGGCGCAGCGACGACAGGTCGAACTTCTGCGGGACGTCGCGGCCGATCTTCATGAACGAACGGATCGCCGTGGGGGCGGTGTAGAAGATCGTCACGCCGTGCTTCTCGATGAGCTCCCACCAACGCCCGGGGTGCGGGGTGTCGGGCGTCCCCTCGTAGAGGAGCTGGGTCGCGCCGTTGGCGAGCGGGCCGTAGGTGACGTAGGTGTGGCCCGTGATCCAACCGATGTCGGCCGTGCACCAGTAGACGTCCGTCTCGGGGTGCACATCGTGGACGACGCGGTTGGTGAAGGCCGCCTGCGTGAGGTAGCCGCCCGAGGTGTGGAGGATGCCCTTGGGCTTCCCGGTCGTTCCCGAGGTGTAGAGGATGAACAGCGGCGTCTCGGCGGGGAACGCCTCGGCCTCGTGCTCGGCCGCAGCCTGCGGCACGACGTCGTGGTACCAGAGGTCGCGCCCCTCGACCCAGTCGACGTCGTTCTCCCCGCGACGCACGACGAGGACGTGTTCCACCGTCTCCTGCTCGCCCGCGCCGTTGCGGTCGGCGAGGGCCTGGTCGACCGCGGGCTTGAGCGGGGACACCTTGCCCTTGCGCCACCCTCCGTCCGCGGTGATGACGAGTTTCGCGCCGGCGTCGTCGATGCGCGCGCGCAGGCTGTCGGCCGAGAAGCCGCCGAAGACGACGGAATGCACGGCGCCGATGCGCGCGACGGCGAGCATCGAGGCGATGGCCTCGGGGATCATCGGCAGGTAGAGGGCGACCCGGTCGCCGCGGCCGATCCCGAGATCCGTGAGGACGTTCGCGAGCCGTTTGACCTCATCGGTGAGCTCGGCGTAGGTCACGTTCCGCTGGTCGCCGGGTTCGCCTTCCCACCGCAGCGCGATGCGGTCGCCGTTGCCGGCGTCGACGTGGCGGTCGAGGCAGTTGTAGGCGACGTTGAGCTCTCCGTCGGCGAACCACTCCGCGAACGGCGGGTTGGACCAGTCGAGCACCCGTGTGAAGGGTGTGTGCCAATGCAGCTCACGGGCCTGATCCGCCCAGAAGCCCTCTCGATCGGCGGCGGCACGCTCGTACAGGCTGCGGTCGGCGACGGCCGCCGAGGCGAACTCCGCCGAGGGCGCGAACCGCCGGGTTTCGTTGAGGAGATGGTCGATCTGGCTGCTCATCGCGGCGCTCCTTCGCGGTCCTGGGGATGCCGCATCCTCGCGGTCATCGTCACCGTGATGACGCTAGCGAGGGCCACCGACACCCGGCCACCTCCGATAGTTGGCATCCTCCCGAGAAGAAACAGGTGATATATCGGGGCGACGCGGCGTGTGGAGAGTTGGCGGGGCCGTCTGAGGCGCGTAATCTAAGCATGCCCGAACATCGCTTCCGGCATTCGCGTCGGTGGGAGCCCCCCAATTTCCGCCGGCGCGTGGCGGCATCCCTCGCCCCCCACTGACGGGATGCCGCCCCCTCTTTTTTCCAGCCCGTCCAACGTCGGATCGAGCTGCTGCACGACTCCCTCTCCCCGAGAGGCAGCTTTGGCGATCTCTCCACGGATCGGTCGTCGCCGCCCGCGGGGGACACGCCCGTCCTCGTACGGTCATCGGCATGTCTCCCGTCCTTCCCCTCCGGCCTCCCTCGGTCGCCTGGCGCGACCCGGCGCTGGCCTTCCTCCGGCCGTTCCTCGACGACCCGACGGTCACCGACCTTTTCGTGAACGGTGACGAGGGGCTCTTCGTCGATCGCGGTGACGGGGTCGTGGCGGTCCCGTCCTGGCGCGCGGACGAGAGCGACGTGCGTCGCCTGGCGGTTCGGCTCGTCGCCCTCGGCGGACGACACCTCGACGACGCGTCTCCCTGCGTCGATGTGCGCCTCGACCGCGGCATCCGGGTGCACGCCGTGCTCTTCCCCGTGGCGACGCGCGGGACGGCGATCTCCATCCGTGTTCCCCGGTGGGACGCGCCCGATCTGAGACGGCTGGAAGAGACGGGGATGTTCTCGGCTCGCGCACGGGAGCGGTTCGAAGGGCTCGTCGACGACCGGGCGAACGTCCTCATCACCGGCGCGACCGGGGCGGGCAAGACGACGTTGCTGAGCGCCCTGCTCGCTCGCGTCCCCCACCGCGAACGTCTCGTGACGATCGAAGAGGTGGCGGAACTGCGCCCCGCGCACCCCCATCACGTCGCCCTCGAGGCGCGACAACCCAACCTCGAGGGCGCCGGGGGCATCGGTCTGGCGCGTCTGGTGCGCGAGGCGTTGCGCATGAGGCCGGACCGACTCGTCCTCGGGGAGTGCCGAGGAGAGGAGCTCCGCGAGCTCCTGCTCGCGCTGAACACGGGGCATGACGGCGGGGCGGGCACGCTGCACGCGCGCAGTCTCTCCGACGTGCCGTCTCGTCTCGAGGCGCTCGGCGCGCTGGCCGGGATGGATGCCGCGACGACGGCGCGGCAGGCGCAGAGCGCCGTGAACGCGGTCATCCACGTCGAACGCACCTCGGCCGGTCGTCGGATCGCCGGCGTCGGTCGTCCCTTCCTCCGCGAGGGACGACTGTCGATCGAGCCGGAGCGGTGGGCATGACGTCGATCCGCCGTCGGGCGCGACCGGCGGAGACGGACGCCCTCGACACGATTCTCCGTCTCGCCGTCCTGCTCTCTGCCGGCCTCGGTGCCGCTGCCGCATGGCGGCATCTGTCCGAAGGTGCCGGCGCGGTTGCGCGTGACGCCGCGGACGCGGCCGCCGCGGGGGACGACGTCGCGGCCGTGCTGCGCGACGCCGGCGAGGACTGGCTCGATCTGGCGGCGGTCTGGGCTGTGGCGGTCGCTGTGGGTGCGCCCCTGGCCGACACCCTTCGCGAGGTGGGAACGTCCCTCCGCGAAGCGAGGGACGTGGCTGACGACGTGAGGGTCGCCCTGGCGGAACCCCTTGCGACGGCGCGGCTCCTGGCCGGACTGCCGCTCGTGGGTGTTCCCCTCGGTGCGGTCCTCGGGTTCGACACGGTGGGCCTGCTCACCACCGATCCGGTGGGCCGTGCGTGTCTGGGGGCGGGCGTCGCGCTGGTGGTGCTCGCCCGCGTCTGGTCCCGGCGCATGGCGCGTCGCGCACACCCGCCCCGGGGCGTTCCGGGCATGACCGCGGAGCTCTTCGCGGTCGCTCTCTCGGCCGGGACGTCGATCGAGCGCGCCCGCGCGCTCATCGCCGCACAGCGGCGGGACGGGCTTCTCGGCGACGACGACGATCTGCGCCGCGCCGAAGCCACGCTCGATCTCTCCGTGCGTGCCGGGATCCCCGCCGGGGAACTGCTGCGCGGGGACGCCTGGCTCGCTCGCCGGGGCGCACGCACCGAGGGGCGGGAGGCGGCAGCTCGTCTGTCGACCCGTCTTCTCCTTCCGCTCGGCGTCTGCACCCTGCCGGCCTTCCTGCTCCTCGCCGTCGCTCCGCTCATGATCGGCGTGCTCCGCTCCGGGGTCTCGCCGTTGTGACCCGTCCTTCTCTTCTCCCACCCGATCCGCCGAAAGAGGTCTCTCATGTCTGTCCGAATCCCGTTCCCCTCCGTCTCCGCCCCGGGCGTTCCGGAGCTACCGCCCTTGACGAGTCGTCGCGCCGGCTCGCTCTTCCTCGATGAGCGGGGAGCGGCCACCGCCGAGTACGCGATCGCCACCATGGCGGCCGTGGCCTTCGCCGGGTTGCTGGTTCTGATCATGCGGAGCGACGAGGTGCGCGGCATCCTGACCGACCTTGTCCGCCGCGCGCTCACCGTCCAATGAGGTGAACCCGTGAGACGAGTCCTTCTGGATGAGCGCGGGGCGGTGACGGCGGAGTTCGCGGTCGCGCTCCCGGCGGTCATCGTCGTGCTCGCCCTCGGTGTGGGCGTGCTGGGGTCGGCGGCGACCGCCGTCCGGCTTCAGCACGTCTCCGCGGAGTCGGCCCGGCTGCTCGGGCGAGGCGACGACGATCGAGCCTTCGCCGTCGTCGGCGAGATCGGGGGTTCCCTGTCGGTCTCGCGGAGCGGCGGACTCGTGTGCGTCGACGCTCGAGCGCCTGTTCCTCTCCCCGTCGCGCTGCCTCCCGTGTCGGCACGCGCCTGCGCCCTCGACGGGGGCGACTGATGGCCGGAACCGTCTCCGTGGTCGGCGTCACCGCGGTCGCCGTCGCTCTGACCATCGCGCTCGCTGCGGCGGGCGGCGCGGCCGCGCAGGCGCAGAAGCTCGCGGGGACGGCGGATGCCGCCGCCCTCGCGGCCGCGGACACGGTGAGCGGCGCCGTCGACGGTGTGCCCTGCGACGCCGCCGCCGCGGTCGCGGCAGCGGGGGGAGCCACCCTCGAGGAGTGCGTGCTCGACGGCCTCGTCGCCACGGTGAGGGTGGGGACGGCGTACGGTGGGATTCCGTTCGATGCACACTCTCGAGCCGGTCCACCCGAAGAGACCGCCCGAGCGGTCTCCGGGAACCCCACCAGGAATGCGTGTGTATGGTGTGCAGCGAAGAAAGGACCCCAGTGGCAAACGGCAAGAAGCTCGTCATCGTCGAGTCCCCGACCAAGATGAAGTCGATTCAGGGATACCTCGGTGACGACTACGAGGTCCTCAGCTCGGTCGGGCACATCCGCGATCTCGCGTCCAAGAAAGAGATCCCGGCCGACAAGAAGGCGGCCTACGGCAAGTACTCCATCGACGTCGAGAACGACTTCGATCCCTACTACGTCGTCAACGATCGCAAGACCAAGACGGTCGCCGAGCTCAAGCGTGCGCTCAAGACGGCCGATGAAGTCCTGCTCGCCACTGATGGTGACCGCGAGGGCGAAGCCATCGCGTGGCACCTGCTGGAGGTCCTGAAGCCCAAGGTGCCCGTGCGGCGCATGATCTTCCACGAGATCACGAAGGACGCGATCCGCGAAGCCGCGGAGCACACGCGCGACCTCGACGTCTCGCTCGTCGACGCGCAGGAGACCCGTCGTGTGCTCGACCGCCTGTACGGCTGGGACGTGTCTCCCGTCCTCTGGCGCAAGGTCGGCTCGGGTCGCGAGGGGACCGCGCTGAGCGCCGGCCGCGTCCAGTCCGCCGCGACCCGCATGGTCGTCGAGCGCGAACGCGAGCGTATGGCGTTCGTGTCCGCGTCGTACTGGGACGTCGAGGCCCTGGCTTCGCAGGCCGGATCCTCGTTCACCACGCGCCTGAACCGCCTCGACGGCGCGCCCATCGCGCGCGGTGGCGACTACGACGACAACGGACAGCTCAAGAAAGCCGTCGTCGTCCTCGACGAGGCCCAGGCGCGGGCGCTGGCCGACGCCGTCACCGCCGCCGGTCGCGCGACCGTCGCGAAGGTCGAGGCCAAGCCCGGCACCCGCAGCCCCCGCGCCCCCTTCACGACCTCCACGATGCAGCAGGAGGCCGGTCGCAAGCTCTCGATGAGCGCCAAGCACGCCATGGGCGTCGCGCAGCGGCTCTACGAGAAGGGCTTCATCACCTACATGCGAACCGACTCGGTCGCGTTGTCCGCCCAGGCCATCTCGGCGGCGCGCGCGCAGGCGGTCTCGCTGTACGGCGACAAGGCCGTGCCGGCCACCCCCCGCATCTACAAGAGCAAGTCGAAGAACGCGCAGGAGGCGCACGAGGCCATCCGCCCTTCGGGTGAGACCTTCCGGACCCCGGCGTCGGTCGCGTCCTCGCTCGATCGCGACGAGCAGAAGCTCTACGACCTGATCTGGAAGCGCACCGTCGCCAGCCAGATGGCGGATGCCAAGTACGAGACCACGACCGTCACCCTCACCGTCCAGGCCGAGGAGAAGGTCGCCGAGTTCACGGCATCCGGAACCGTCTACACCTTCAAGGGCTTCCTCGAGGCGTACGAAGAAGGTGCCGACGAGAAGCGCAACGGCCGCGACGCGGATGAGGACCAGTCGCTTCCCGCGGTGGCCGTGGGCGACGAACTGGCGGTGAGCGACGTCGAGCCCAAGGGGCACAGCACCTCGCCGAAGCCGCGCTACACCGAAGCGAGCCTCGTCAAGGCGCTCGAAGAGAAGGGGATCGGTCGTCCCTCGACCTTCGCCAGCATCATCGGCGTGATCCTCGACCGCGGATACGTCACCAAGCGGGGGCAGGCGCTCGTTCCGAGCTGGCTGGCCTTCAGCGTGGTGCGTCTGCTCGAGGAGCACTTCGCCGACCTCGTCGACTACGACTTCACCGCTGCCCTCGAAGACGACCTCGACGCGATCGCCCGAGGTGAGCAGCGCCGCACCGAGTGGCTCAAGGAGTTCTACTTCGGCTCCGACAAGCAGATCGGTCTGCGCCACATCGTCGACAACCTCGGCGAGATCGATGCGCGCGAGCTGAACTCGACCCGCATCACCGACACCGCCACGCTCCGCTTCGGCAAGTACGGCCCGTACCTCGAGGTGACCGAACCCGGCGCCGACCCCGAGGCCAAGCCGCGCATCGTCAACATCCCCGAAGACCTCGCGCCCGACGAGCTCACGCCCGAGAAGGCGCAGGAACTCATCGATGCGCCCGTGGCCGGGGACCGCGTGCTGGGGGAGAACCCCGAGAACGGCAAGCTCATCGTCGTCAAGGACGGGCGTTTCGGACCCTACGTGCAGGAGCTCGAACCCGAGGAGCCCGAAGAGGTCGACGCCGCCACGGGTGAGGTGATCGAACAGCCCAAGAAGAAGACGACGAAGAAGGAAGCGGCCCCGAAGCCGCGCACGGCGTCGCTGTTCCGCTCGATGTCGGTCGACACCATCGACCTCGACACCGCGCTGCAGCTGCTGTCGCTCCCGCGCGTCGTGGGTCTCGATCCCGAGTCCGGTGCCGAGATCACCGCGCAGAACGGGCGATTCGGTCCGTACCTGAAGAAGGGCACCGACTCCCGGTCGCTCGACGACGAGAAGCAGATCTTCGAGATCACTCTCGAGCAGGCCCTCGCCAAGTACGCGGAGCCCAAGTACGGCGCGCGTCGCGCGTCGAGCGCGCTGAAGGAGTTCGACGCGGACCCCGTGAGCGGAAAGCCGATCAAGCTCAAGGACGGCCGCTTCGGTCCGTACGTCACCGACGGGGAGACCAACGCCACGGTGCCCCGCGGGGAGGACGCGATGGCCATCACCTTCGAGCGCGCCGTCGAGCTCATCGCCGACAAGCGCGCCAAGGGACCCGCTCCGAAGAAGACAGCCGCGCGCAAGACGACGACCACGCGCAAGGCGCCGGCGAAGAAGTCGTGACCGCCGAACCGACCCGGCCGCCGCGTGCCCCCCGCGCCGCGACGGCCGGGGGGCCCGGCCTGTTCGTCACGTTCGAGGGTGGTGACGGCGCGGGCAAGACCACGCAGGCCGCGCTGCTGGAGGAGTGGCTGCGCGAGAACGGTCGCGAGGTCGTGCGGACCCGCGAGCCCGGGGGCACCGACGTGGGTGTCCTCGTCCGCGACATCGTGCTGCACCACCGCGGGGACATCGCCCCGCGCGCCGAGGCTCTACTGTACGCCGCGGACCGGGCCCACCACATCGAGACGGTGGTGCGGCCGGCGATCGAGCGGGGCCACGTCGTCATCCAGGATCGGTATCTGGACTCCTCGGTCGCCTACCAGGGGGCCGGGCGAGTGCTCGACGCCGGTGACATCCGCGACCTCTCGCTCTGGGCGACGGGCGGTCTCCTGCCCGATCTGACCGTGCTCCTCGACCTCGATCCGGCCGCGGCCCGCTCGCGACTGGACGCCGACGAGAAGCCGTTCGATCGGCTCGAAGCGGAGAAGGGCGAGTTCCACTCGCGCGTGCGCGACGGGTTCCTCGCGCTCGCCGCGGCCGAACCCGAGCGGTTCGTCGTGCTCGACGCCCGTCAGCCCGTACCCGCGTTGGCGACCCGCGTGCGCGAGGCCGTGGCATCCCGTCTCTCCTGACGTCCCGTGCGTGACGGGGGCGTCCGGCACGGGACCCGGCGGGTGAAGCGCGAAGGCTCCCTCGCCCGTTCACGGCCGTCGGCGCCTCGGTGCTCGGCCCGTGCACAGCGGATCGCCAGCGGCCGTGTCGGCACCCCCGTCTAGGGTGGAACGCATGCCCGCCGTGTTGGACTCCTCTCCCGACGTCGCCGTTCCCGCGCCGTTCCCCTGGGACGCGGTGTGGGGTCAGCCCGAGGCCGTCCAGACCCTCCAAGCGGCGGCCTCCGACCCCGCGGCCCTCGCGCACGCGTGGCTCATCACGGGGCCTCCCGGCTCAGGCCGGTCGACGCTCGCGTACGCCTTCGCCGCCGCGCTCATCGCCGAGCCGGGCGACGAGCACGCGCAGCGGCAGGTGATCGCGCGTACCCATCCCGACCTCACGGCTCTGCGGACCGAGCAGGTCGTCATCCGCATCGACGAAGCCCGTCGTCTCGTCGAACGCGCGTCGTTCGCGCCCTCGCTCGGGCGGCACCGCGTGATCGTCGTCGAAGACGCCGACCGTATGGCCGAGCGCACGTCGAACGTTCTGTTGAAGGCTCTCGAAGAGCCGCCGGAGCAGACCGTCTGGGTGCTCTGCGCGCCGAGCGACGCGGATCTGCTGCCCACCATCCGGTCGCGCGTGCGCGTGCTGCGCCTGCGCGAGCCGTCCGTCTCCGACGTCGCCGCTCTCATCGTCGAGCGCACGGGCGTCACGCCCGACGTCGCCGAAGAATCGGCCCGCCACGCCCAGCGGCACATCGGCATGGCTCAGCGCCTCGCGACCGACGACGACGCCCGGGCCCGCCGCGCCGAGACGCTCGCCGCGGTCCTCGGCGTCCGCGGGATCGGCGACGCGGTCGAGGTCGCCGGACGCATCGTCCGCCTCGCAACCGACGACGCCAAGGCGCTGACCGCCACCCGCGACGAAGAGGAGCGTCGGAGCCTCCTGCGCATGCTCGGCGTCGCCGAGGGGGCCGCTGTCCCCCCGTCCGTGCGCGGGCAGGTCAACGCCCTCGAAGACGACCAGAAGCGCCGCGCGACCCGCAGCCTGCGCGACGGGATCGACCGCGTGCTCACCGACCTCCAATCCCTTTTCCGCGACGTCGTCATGCTGCAGTTCGGCCGAGACGCCGATCTCGTCAACAGTGAGCGCATCGACGATCTCCGCGCTCTCGCCGCGGAGTGGTCGACGGCGCGCACGCTCGGGGTGCTGGACCGGATCTCCGACACCCGGCGGAACCTCGAGCAGAACGCAGCGCCTCTTCTCGCGCTCGAGAGTCTTTTGATCACGGTCGCCGACGGGTCGGCGCCGTGAACGCGCGTCGTCGTCTCGTCGCGCTCGTCGCGGGCCTCGCCACGGCGGTCCTCGCGCTCTCGGGGTGCCTCTACGCCCAGATCCCGCCCGCGGCTCCCGCCCCCGGTCCCTCGCTCGCCCCGCAGACCGACGGCATCTCCGAAGAACTGCTCCCGTACTACTCGCAGGCCCTGGCCTGGCAGGAGTGCGGTACCGGCCTCGACTGCACGACGGTGACCGCTCCCCGCGACTACAGCGACCCCTCGAAGGGCGATCTGCAGCTCGCCGTCGTGCGTCACCGGGCGTCCTCCGGCAAGCCCTTGGGCTCGCTCTTGACCAACCCCGGCGGCCCGGGCGCGAGCGGGGTCACCCTCGTGAAGTCGTCGCTGGCGATCCTCGTCGACCAGAAGCTCTCCGACGCCTACGACGTGATCGGCTTCGACCCGCGCGGTGTCGGCGAGTCGACCGCCGTCAGCTGTTACGACGCGAAGGGGCTCGACAGCTACTTCTACGACATCCCGCCGGGTGCGCGGGGCAGCGACGAGCGAGAGCAGGCCCTGAACGAGCGCGCCGCCGCGTTCGCCCAGGCGTGCGACGCGAACAGCGATGGCATCCTGCCCTACATCAGCACCGAGAACTCGGCCCGTGACATGGATCTGCTGCGCGCGGTGCTGGGCGACCCGAAGCTCAACTACCTCGGCTTCTCGTACGGGTCCTTCCTCGGCACCGTGTACGCCGGACTGTTCCCCGAACGCGTCGGGCGGATGGTCCTCGACGGTGGCATCGACCCCACGCTGTCGCAATCGGACTCCTCGATCGGGCAGGCCGAGGGCTTCGAGCAATCGCTGCGCGCCTTCATGGCCGACTGCCTCACCACCTCGGACTGTCCCTACAGCGGCTCCGTCGATGACGCGATGGCCGATCTCGCGGCGACGCTCGCCCGCGTCGATGCCCGGCCTATCACGGCCAACGACGGACGCCGGCTCGGGGGAGACACCCTCATGACGGCGATCGTCGCGGCCCTCTACAGTCAGGAGAGCTGGCCGTATCTGCGATCGGCCCTGTCCGACGTGGCCAACGGCCGCGCCGAGGTCGCGTTCCAGCTCGCCGACTTCTACAACGATCGGCAGGGCGGTCGCTACGCCAGCAACACGATGGAAGCGTTCGTCGCGTACAACTGCATGGACTATCCGGACGAGGGTTCGGATGCCGACGACGCGGCGTTCCGTCAGCGCCTGGCCGAGGCCGCCCCGACGACGGCACCGTACTGGGAGGGCGTGGACGTGTGCGCGTCCTGGCCCGCGCCGCCCACCGGCACGCGCGGCGCCATCACGGCCGAGGGCTCTCCGCCCATCGTCGTGATCGGGACGACCGGCGACCCGGCCACCCCGTACGTCGGCGCGCAGCACCTTGCCGAGCAGCTCTCCCAGGGCGTGCTCATCACGAACGTCGGCGAAGGGCACCTCGGGTACAACAAGGGCAAGGCCTGCGTGAACGACGCCGTCGACGACTACCTCATCGACGGCACCGTGCCCGAGAACGGTCTGCGCTGCGAGTGAGAGCGGCCCTACGTTCCGCGCCCGGCCGGGCGCACCGCTCGGGCCGGACCACCGCCCCCGGCCGGACCCACTGCCCGGGCCGGACCCACCGCCGCCGTCTCCCCGCCTAGGCTTGTTCCTGTCCCACCCGAAGGAGTCCCCATGACCGCGCCCGTCACCGACCTGGCCCGCTACATCGACCACACGTTGCTCAAGCCCGAGGCCACGCGTGCCGACGTCGAGCGCGTCATCGCCGAGGGAGCCGAGCTGGGCACCTACAGCGTCTGCCTGTCTCCCTCGTTCCTTCCGGTCGAGGTTCCCGCGGGGCTCAAGATCGCGGTCGTCTGCGGCTTCCCCAGCGGAAAGCACCACGCCGAGGTCAAGGCGGCCGAGGCCGCCCTCTCCGTCGCCCAGGGCGCCGACGAGATCGACATGGTCATCGACGTGGGCGCGGCGATCGAGGGACGCTACGAGATCGTCGAGGCCGAGATCCGAGCCGTACGGACCGCCGCGCCCGCCCCCACGGTGCTCAAGGTCATCATCGAGTCCGCGGCACTCTCCGACGAGGCGATCGTCGCGGTGTGCGAGGCCGCTGTCGCCGCCGGGGCCGATTTCGTGAAGACCTCCACGGGATTCCACCCCGCCGGCGGGGCCAGCGTGCACGCGGTGGAGCTCATGAAGCGCACGGTCGGCGACCGCGCCGAGGTCAAGGCATCCGGGGGCATCCGCACCCGCGCGGCGGCCGAAGAGATGATCGCTGCGGGCGCCACGCGCCTGGGTCTGTCGTCGAGCCGCGACATCCTCGCGGACCGCTCGGCGACCGGCGACTACTGACGCGTGCGTCGTGACGCTCTGGAGCATGTAAGATCGATGATCGTGCACGCGACAGCGCGCACACGCCGCCTTAGCTCAGACGGCAGAGCGATTCACTCGTAATGAATAGGTCAAGGGTTCGATTCCCTTAGGCGGCTCCACCATAGAAGGCCCGGGATGATCCCGGGCCTTCTGTCATTCCCGCCGGGAGCGCTTCGCAGTCGTCGGGGCCGGCGCCCGCGGACGACTTTCCCCACCGTCGAAGCATCCCGCGGCACCGGAGACCTCGCCGTCGTACTCTCGGGATGAGACCTCGGGAGGTCGCATGACCCACGCACCCGCTCTTCTCCGCCGCATCCGGTTCTGTCTCGCCGTGGTCGTCTTCGGTCTCGTCGTGAGCGGGGTGACCGCCTTCCCGTTGCGCGAGGAGCTCGCCTTCGCCCGCGATGTGCTGGCGCAGCTGAACGTCGGCGCCGTGCTTCCCGGAGCGGTGTGGTGGGTGAACCACGTCGCCGAGGGACTGGATGCCACGGCCGCGGCGTACCCGTTCCTGGCGTACGGCACCGACTGGCTGGCGTTCGCCCACCTCCTCATCGCCGTGGCCTTCGTCGGGCCTCTCGTCGATCCCGTGCGCAACGTCTGGATCATCGTGTGGGGACTCCTCGCCTGCGCGGGGATCGTGCCGCTCGCGGCCATCGCGGGGGTGGTGCGAGGCCTCCCGCTGGGGTGGCAGTTGATCGACATGTCGTTCGGCGTGGTCGCGGCGGTGCCGCTCGTGCTCGCGCTGATCTGGACGCGGCGCCTCGCGCGCGGCATCCCGTCGCCGGATGCCGTCCGGGCGGAGCCGCAGGAGGCCGCCCGCTAGGCTGACGACACCCGTTCCGCCCCCGCGCGGCGGCGTCCTTCCCCCGTCCCCGCCCCGCAGGAGAGTACCCGTGTCGAACGCCCTCGATGCCGTCATCGAGATCTTCACCTGGGTGGGTTTGGGCGGCGGAGCGGTGCTCGCGATGGTCGCCGTCGTGCTCCTTCTCACCGACGGCACGTGGCTTCCCGTGCGCGCGGTGGTCGAGGAGGTCGACGGTGGTCGTGTGGTGCGCTGGTTCGACGACCAGGGCGGGGTGAACGAAGCGCCGCTGTCCGCTCACGACGACGCCAAGGTCGGATCCGCCGACATGGCCGACATCTTCTATCGCCGTGGAAGCGCGCACCGGATGCGCCTCACGCGCTCGTCGCCGGTGGTGAGGTTCGTCTCGTTGCTCTCGGCCGGGATCCTCGGTCTCGGGATCCTCGCCTTCGTCTCGTCGATCGTGGTGCTCTTCGTCCGGGGGTGACGACGGGCGCGGACGCGTCGACGCGAGCAGGCGTCATGACTGGCGGGAAGGCCATCTAGCTAGATAAGCTAGCGATATGTCTCGCCGCACCGCGCCTCCCTCCCTCCGTCGCGATCACGTCGCGCCCCGCGTCTCGCGGTGGCTGCGCATCGGCATCCCGAGCCTGCTCGTCCTGCTGTGGGTGGTCGGCGGATCCATCGGCGGACCGTTCTTCGGCAAGGTCGACGAGGTCGCGACAAACGACCAGTCGTCGTTCCTGCCCCAGTCGGCGGATGCCACGCGCGTCAGCGATCGGCTCACCGACTTCACCGGCGGCGACACGATTCCGGCGCTGATCGTCGCCGAGACCACGGACGGCAGCGCTCTCTCGGACGCGCAACTGACGGCGCTCCGCACCCTCGCGACCGAGGCGGCGAGCCTGGAGGGGGTAGAGGGAGAGGCATCCCCGCCCGTCGTCTCCGAAGACGGCCAGGCCGCGCAGATCTTCCTGCCGCTCGACAGCTCCGGCGAGGTGCGCGAGGTCGTCGAGGCGGTGCGTACCCTCGTCGCGGCCGACGTGCCGGCCGGCGTGCAGGCATGGGTCACCGGTCCCGCCGGATTCACCGCCGATCTCGTCAAGGGCTTCCTCGGCATCGACGGGCTGCTGTTGATCGTGGCGCTCGGGGCGGTGTTCGTCATCCTCGTCATCGTCTATCGGTCGCCCCTGCTGCCCATCCTCGTGCTGCTGACGTCGGTGTTCGCCCTCTGCGTGGCGCTGCTCACGGTGTGGTGGCTCGCGTTCGCGGGGATCGTGGTGCTCAACGGGCAGGTGCAGGGCATCCTCTTCATCCTCGTCATCGGTGCCGCGACCGACTACGCGCTGCTGTACGTGGCGCGCTTCCGCGAGGCGATCGGTGCGGGCGAGAAGCGCTGGGATGCCACGATCCGGGCCTGGAAGGGGGCGTTCGAGCCAATCCTCGCCTCAGGCGGCACCGTGATCGCCGGTCTTCTCTGCCTGCTCCTGTCGGACCTGGCGACCAACCGCGCTCTCGGTCCGATCGCATCGATCGGCATCGCGTTCGCCGTGCTGTCGGCGCTGACGTTCCTTCCGGCCCTGCTCGCCCTCTTCGGACGCGCGGCCTTCTGGCCGTTCCTGCCGAAGCCGGGCACCGCCGCCCTGCCCGAAGACCTCACAGTGCCGGTGAAGGGCCTCTGGCCGCGCCAGGCGCGTCTGGTGGCCCGTCGCGCGCGACCGATCTGGATCGTGTGCACGGTCGTGCTCCTCGCCGCCTGCGCCGGACTCACGCAGCTCCGCGCCGACGGTGTGCCCTCCAGCGACCTCGTGCTCGGGGCCTCCGAGGCGCGCGACGGGCAGGCGGCGCTCGCCGAGCACTTCCCGGGCGGCTCAGGCAGCCCGGCCTACGTTCTCGTCCCCGAGGAGCGCGCGGCTGCGGCCGTCGAGGTCCTCGACCGGGCGAACGGGATCGACTCCGTCGCGGTGCTCTCCGCCGACGCCCCCGGGGGACAGGCACCCGTCCAGGTGGTCGACGGCGCTCTCGCGACCACCGCGTTCGGGCCTCCGGGGACGCCGGCGCCCGCGCCGACCGTGTCCGACGGCGATGTGCTCCTCGCCGCGACGCTCGCCGACACCGCGGACTCGGCCGCGGCCGACGATGCCGTCCGCCAGCTGCGGGTCGATCTCACGGCCGAGCTGGGGGAGGGAACCGCGTTGGTCGGCGGGGTGACCGCGACCGACATCGACTCGATCGACACGTCGATCCGCGATCGCACCCTGATCATCCCGATCGTGCTGGCCGTGATCCTGCTGATCCTGATGGCCCTGCTGCGCTCGATCGTCGCACCGGTGATCCTCATCGGCACGGTGATCCTGTCCTTCGGTGCAGCGCTCGGCGTCAGCGCCCTCGTCTTCAACGGGCCTCTCGGCTTCCCGGGAGCCGACCCGTCGGTGCCGCTGTACGGCTTCGTCTTCCTCGTCGCCCTCGGCGTCGACTACAACATCTTCCTGATGTCCCGGGTGCGCGAGGAGTCGCTCGCGCACGGCACCCGGGCGGGCATCCTGCGCGGTCTCGTCGCCACCGGCGGGGTCATCACCTCGGCCGGGCTCGTGCTCGCGGCGACCTTCGCCGCGCTGGGCGTGATCCCGATCCTCTTCCTCGCCCAGCTCGCGTTCATCGTCGCGTTCGGCGTGCTCCTCGACACCTTCGTCGTGCGCTCCCTCCTCGTGCCCGCTCTCGCGCACGACCTCGGGGCCGTGATCTGGTGGCCGTCGAAGCTGTGGCGGCGCGAGCGTTCCGGTCAGGAGCCCACCGCGGGCGCCGGCGCGAGCGGGCCCGCCACCCGCGCGAGCGCGCGTAGGCTCGACACATGACCAGGGCGCTGTTCATCGTGGATGTCCAGAACGATTTCACCGAGCACGGGGCTCTCGGTGTCGACGGGGGTGACGCGGTCGCCGAGCGGATCTCGCGCTACCTCGCCGATCACGCCGACGAGTACGCCGTGATCGTCGCTTCGCGCGACTGGCACCACGGCGACGACGACAACGGCGGGCACTTCTCGGCCACCCCCGACTTCGTCGACTCGTGGCCGGTGCACTGCGTCGCGGGCACCGAGGGTGCCGAGTACGACGCGGTGTTCGACGAGAGCCGCGTGACGCACCACCTCAAGAAGGGCCAGGGACGTCCGGCCTACTCGCTCTTCGAGGGCGTCTCGGACGACGGCGAGACGGCGGCCGACATCCTCGACGCCCACGGCATCCGTGACATCGACATCGCCGGGATCGCGACCGATTACTGCGTGCGCGCCTCCGCCCTCGACGCCGTCGCCGCGGGCCGCACGGTCCGCGTCTTCACGGACCTCGTCGCGGGGGTGCACCCCGATTCGAGCGCGGCCGCCCTGGCCGAGATCGAGCGCGCCGGAGCGACGCTGACGACGTCAGAGGTCTAGTTCTTCGGCCCGCGGGATCGAGATGGTCACGCGGGTGCCGGCTCCGGGCTCGCTGCTGAGACGCAGCACGCCGTGGTGCGCGGTCACGATGCGCTGCACGCTGGCCAGGCCGATGCCGTTGCCGCCGTCCTGCGCGTCGGCGAAGCGTCCGCGCTCGCCTTCCTCGACGATGCGCTGCAGATCATCGGGATGGATGCCTCGACCTCGGTCGCTCACCGAGACGACCGCTCCCTCGTCCGTCTCGTAGACCTCGACCGTGATCTCGTCGTCGGAGTACTTGGCCGCGTTCTCGAGCACGTTGGCCACCGCGCGACGGAGCCCCAGGATGTCGCCCTTCACGGCGACGGCATCCATTCGCCCGAAGACGACCCGCCCGGGGCCCTCGCCGGGGAGCACGAGCGCCACGGCTCCGCGCGCGATGAGATCGAGCGTCGCCCGCCGTTCCCCGCGCGCGGGTCGGGTGGCGGAGTCGGTCATGAGCGCCTGCGCCATCGCGACGAGGTGGTCGCTCGCCTCGGCGGCCAGTCGGAGCAGGCGGTGGTCGGGGGGCAGATCGTCGGCGAGCAGATCGATGTATCCACGCAGGGCGGTCACGGGGGAGAGGAGGTCATGCGCGAACGTGCGTTGCAGCGCCGCTTGTTCATCCGCGGCCTGCTTCTCGCTCGTGAGATCGCGGACGATCTTGACGAAGCCGAGCACCTGCCCCTGATCGCTGCGGATCGCCGAGATCGTCACACGCGCCCAGAACTCGCCACCGTCTCGGCGGACCCGCCACCCCGTGTCCTCGACGTGTCCGTCGCGCTGGGCGGCGGCCAACAGGCGATCCGGGATGCCGCGGCGCCGGTCCTCCTCGCGATAGAAGCGCGAGAAGTGGGACCCGACGATCTCGTCCTCGGGGTATCCCTTGATGAGCTGCGCGCCGAGGTTCCACCCGCGGACGAACCCTCCGCTGTCGAGCTTGACGATCGCGAACAGGTCGACCTGCTCGTCCCAATCGGTCGGCAGCACACGGCGGAAGCTGGCGAGCGGACGGTCGTGGCCACCGGGGGCGTCGTCCGCCCTCGGCGGCACGGGCGCGCTCATCCGCGCACGGCGGAACGCTCGGGAATGCGTGCTGAGGGCATTCTCCGATCTTGACCGCTCGCGGCCCCCGGCACCAGCACTTGACAGGCCTTCTCGGGTGAACGACCCACGGGTCAGCTGACGGTCACGAGCGTGCGCTGCCACCCGCTGGACCCGTTCGGGGCGATCGCCGCCTGGTCCTGGATCTGCAGGTTGCCCTGCTTGTCGCGCGCGCGGACCACGATGTAGTGCGGTCCCGCCTCGGCATTCCAGTCGAGCTTCCACTGCACCCACGACTGGTCGTTGATGGGCGTGGAGAGCGTCGCCTGCTGCCAGTCGCCGTCGTCGATGCTGACCTCGACCGCCTGCACGCCGATCGGCTGCGCCCACGCCATTCCGGCGATGACCACGCTGCCGGCCGAGACCGGGGTGCCGATCTTGGGGGTGTCCACGCGCGACGACATCTTGATGGGCGCCTCGGCCGCGTAGCCGCGGGGTGTCCAGTACGCCTCGGCCTGGTCGAAACGCGTCACCGTCAGCTTCGTCACCCACTTCGTCGCCGAGACGTAGCCGTACAGGCCCGGAACGACCATGCGCACGGGGAAGCCGTGCTCGAACGGCAGCGGTTCGCCGTTCATGGCGACGGCGAAGATGGCATCCAGGTTGTCATCGACGAGGGAGGACAGGGGAGTGGATGCCGTGTACCCGTCGACGCTCTCCGAGAGGACCATGTCGGCTCCGCTCTGCAGCCCCGCTTTGCGGAGGACATCGCGGATGGGCACACCGGTCCAGATCGCGTTGCCGACGAGGTTGCCGCCGACCTCGTTCGACACGCACGTGAGCGTGACGCCGTACTCGTCGAGGCCCATGCCGACGAGGTCGTCGAAGCTCAGCTCGATCGGGGTGTCGACCATGCCCTCGATCGACAGCTTCCACGTGGTGGGGTCGACGTTGGGGACGCTGAGCGCGGTGTCGACGCGGTAGAAGTCCGCGTTGGGGGTGATGACGGGAGTCAGGCCGGGGACGCCCAGGTCCGCACCCGCGGGAACCGTGACGGTCGAGCGTGCGGCCGGGAGCCGCAGCGCGTCGCGTGCGGCGGCGACCGACGCGGTGGCGACGTTGACGACCCGCGCGCCGACGCCGACGACGATCGCGGTCGCGGCGGCGATCCCCGAGACGAGGAAGAATCCCCGGCGGTCGACGCCCACTGCGGGAGCGTCGTTCGCGGCCGAGGCGGCGACCCATCGCCGCAGTCGCGCGGTGAGGATCAGCAGAAGGGCCACGCCCGCGACGGTCCCGACGACGGGCGGCAGCCAGGCGAGCGCGCTGGCTCCGGTGCGCGTCACGATCGCCGCGGTCGCCAGCGCGCCGCCGATCGCGAGCAGGATCGCCCCGCTGAGACGGAACCGGTACTCCAGGAGACCCGCGATCGCGGCGGCGACGACGGCGCCGAGGCCGACCCCGACGAGCAGGGCGATCTTGTCCGATTCCCCGAACAGCGTGATCGCGAGCTCCTTCAACGGTCGCGGCACGATGTCGACGATGAACGACCCGACCGCGAGCACGGGGCTCGCTTCGCGTGCGAAGATCGCGGCCAGCAGCTCGGCGCTGCCGAGCAGGGCCAGAGCCGACACGATCCCCGCGAGCGGTGACCAGATCCATGTGCGCGGTCGACGGGTGGCGCGTGCGCCGGCGGTTTCGGTGGTCATGGCATCCCTCGTCTCCGACGAGCGCGCGTGGCAAGCCCGTCACACCGTATTCGGAACGGCGCGGAGAACGGATGCCGCCGTTTCAGCGCCGGGGAGACAGATGGAACAGGGCCACCCCCGACACGATCAGCGCGAGGGCGATCGCCAGACCCGCCGTGATCGGCTCGCCGAGGAGGGGAACGGCCGCCACGGCGGTGAGCACCGGGCTGAGGGCCCCGGCACTCGAGGCCAGGCTGCTGCCGAGGTTCGTGACGGCGAGGACGTAGCAGGCCGTCGACAGGAGTCCGGTGCCCACCCCCTGCACGAGGGCGTAGGTCCCGATCTGCGACCACGGCACGGTGCCGTCGAGCAGGTGGGACGGCATCGCGCCGGTCGCGCTCAGCGCGAGAGCGGCCAGGGCGGAGGTGAGGCTGATCACGACGATCACGCTCACGAGGTCCAGTCGAACGGATGCCAGCCCCAGCGTGTACAGCGCCCAGACCAGGCCCGCGGCCAGGAGGATCGCGATCCCGCCGAGATCGGCTGCGCCCCCGCGAAGGATCGCGCTCGCGGCGACTCCGCCGACGATCGCGGCGAGGGCCACGAGGCGTCGGCGGGAGACGGGGGTGCGGCCGCGGAGGAACAGCAGCGCCGTGACGAAGAGGGGGACGGTGCCCGGGACGAGCAGTCCGGTGAGCCCCGCCGATGTGAGTTGCGCGCCCCAGGCGAACAACAGGAAGTGCGGGATGCCGGCGAGGAGCACGAGCGCGAGGGCTCCGGCGCCCGCTCCGCGCAGGGCGCGCAGGGTGCGCGGAATCCACGGTGCGAGCAGGACCGCGGGAACGGCGAAGCGGAGGAGCGCGGCATCCGCCGTCGTCAGCCCGGTGGTCTCGAGGGCGCGGGTCGACAGGGCGAACGCCGACCACAGGGCGACGACGCCGACGAGGGCGGCCGTGCCGACGACGGTGCGGCGCGACAGCGCGGGGCGAGTGGCGAGCGCGAAGGTGGTCACGTCGTCAGCGTAGAAATCCTCGCCCCGCAGCCGATTGCGAAAATTGCTCGGAAAGGATGTCGATTGGCAGAATCTGCCTCATGCACTCTCTCGACGACATCGACCTTCGCATTCTGCGGGAGCTTCAGCACGACGGCCGGATCTCGAACCAGGACCTGGCCGATCGCGTGGGGCTCTCGCCGTCGCCCTGCCTACGCCGCGTTCGTCAGCTCGAGAGCGCCGGCATCATCGAGGGGTATCGCGCGGTCGTCTCGCCCAAGGCCGTGGACCTCACGATCACCGCGTTCGTCCGCTTGCGACTCGCCTCGCACGAGGGCGCGACGGTGGATGCCGTCGAGGAACGCCTGCGCGCGATCCCGCACATCGTGGAGGCGCACCTGCTCGCGGGCGACTGGGACTATCTGGTGCGCATCGTGACTCCGAGCTTCGAAGAATACGAACGCCTTCTCCGCGAGAACCTCCGGGCCATCCCCTCGCTCGCGTCGATCGACACGACGTTCGCCTTCGCGGTGACCAAGCCCGTGTCGCCGTTGCCGCTGGGGTGAGCTCGCGGCCGGGTCCGGGGGCCGCGGGGCTACCAGGGCCGACCCGCGCCCACGCCGCCAGTCGCGGCGCAGGCCGCGCCGCGCCGCGGTCGCGTCGGGTGATCCGCGCCTCGCCGCTACGATGGCACGACCCGTGGCATCCGGGATCCGCCCCCGCCCGAGAGGAGCCCCGACGTGGAGGACCTCACGCGCTGGGTGGCGGCGCTGACCACCCTCGTCGGGCTCGGGCTCACGCTGGGGCTCAATCCCGCGCTGTACGGCGCGACGGCCGACATGCTCGCGCAGAACGTCCGCGTCGTCCCGCGCATGGCGTGGATGGTCGCGGGCCTCGCGACCGGGGCGACGATCCTCTATCTCGCCCTGCAGAGCTTCGACCCGACCGAGTTCGTGACCGCGGCCGAGCGGAACGCGACGACGGCGGTCCTCGATCGCCGTGTCGATCTCGCGGCGGGTGCCCTGTTCCTCGCGGGGGCGGTCGCCGTGGCGATCTGGCGCCTGCGCGTCCCGGTCCGCCCCGCGCATGCCCGTGCGGCGAAGAGTCGCGCCCATTCCTGGAGCTACTACGTGCTCGGGGTCAGCTGCTCGATCGTCGGCTTCACGACGCTGCCGATCATGTACATGACCGGGCGGGTCGCCGACGGGGTGAGCGATCATCCCGCTCTGCGGTGGGTCGCGTACGCGATCTTCCTGGTGGCGCTCGCCGCACCGTTCGTTCTTCTCGCCACCGCCTGGCTGCATTTCCCCGCCACCGCGGCCCGCGTCAACGGCTACTACGTGCGGGCGATCGACATGGACCACCGGTGGCTGTACGCGGGCGTCCTGGGACTCGCCGGCATCGCGTGCGTGGTCCTGGGCCTCCTACCGGGCCGCTGAGCGTCAGCGCTTCGCGCGCTGCTTCTGCACCTTCGCGATGACCTTGCGGCGCACCTTCCGCACCTTCGGGTCGGTCCACACGCGGTAGGCGACCGTTCCCGCGGCGACGGCGCGGCCGATCGCCGTTCGGGCGAGGACGGCTCCGGCGAGGCCCACGGCCCCGGTACCCACCCAGCGTGCAACTCCCATGGCATCCCTCATTCCCTCGGTGAACCACCACCTCACACGATGCCGAGGGGGATGCCAGGGCGCTTGCGCCGCGAGCGGAGATGTGCGTGAGGCGCTCGGTGCACATCACGCCGCACGCGTGGCGCGGCCGCCCGGGATGCGCTTCCCCTGACGCAGTGCGCTGACGATCAGCGCGAGTCCGATCGCGGACTGAACGGATCCGATGGCGACCCACGAGGCGACCGAACCCACCTCGGGCAGGAATCCGAGAGCGAGGTAGGTGCCCACGTGGAAGCCGCCGTGCACGCCGACGGCCGCCCAGAGCGATCCGGTCCACAGCAGCAGACCGACGGCGAGAAGAGCGAAGCCGAAGGGGAGGGCGAGGTAGATCACGCGTTCCCCGGCCGACTGCTGGCCCCCGTTCGAGACGAGGTGGATCGCGGTGAAGGCGAGCGTGGTGACGCTGATCGCGAGGATCGGGCGCTCGCGCAGACGCCACAGCAGCATTCCGCGGAAGAGCAGCTCCTCGGGGATCCCCTGCTGCACGAACGCCAGGCCCAGGTAGTACGCGATCAGCAGGGCGATCATGAGCGGTGCGGTCTCCTCGCCCGTGAACGCCCCCTCGTCGCGGACGGGCCCGGTGGCGGGGAGCAGCGCGGTGACGGCGAACACACTCGCGGCGGACACCGCGACGCCGAGCAGGAGCCAGGCCGCCGAGAGCCGGTCGACGCGCCAGCCCACGGCGCGCAGCGGTGCGCGCTCGACCCCTCGCATCCACGCCCACGCGCCCAGGACCACCGTGCCCAGGACGAGCACCTGCAGAACGAACGCCAGCGCGAACCCCCACGGCGAGGAGCCGCCGAAGATCGCGGCCGCGCCGGGGACGAGGATCACCAGGCCCGAGAGCAACGCCGGCACGAGGTTCGCGACGATCAGGATGCCGATGGCCACGACGACCCGCACAGTGATGCCGAGCGGCCCGAGCCGGAGTCGTGGAGCGTCGACGGCGGGGACGTCGGGGCGGGCGGGGACGGGGGTGAGGTTCATGCCGAGGACGCTACGGAGCCGCGCGGCCGCCGTCGCGCCCCCGGCGTCACGTTCGCGCGCGACAGAAGTCACGTTTCTCGACCGCGATGTCGTGACCGCGGTCACGTGTGACGAGCGGGCACGCGTGCTTAGCTGAACCGTATGTCCGGGATGCCGAACCGCCGTGCGCTGCTGCTGGATCTCGCGGCGGCGATCGGATGGGCGGGACCGGCGCTGATGGTGCTGTACTCGCTTGAGACACGAGTCGTATGGGCGTCGATCGCCGTCGTGTCCCTGCTCGTCGCGTCGATTCTCGTGTGGGTGCTGTGGCGACGTTCCGGGCAACGATCCCGCGTCGCGGCGATCTCGTTCGCCGTGATCGCCGTCGTCACGATGTCGCTCGGAAACGGTGCGCTGTACTACGTCATCGTGTCGGCGGCGTGCCTCGTGCTGGGGGTGACGTTCGCTTCGGCGGCCGTCGTGTGGGGCTACGCGGCATCCCTCGTCGGGATCGTCATCGCCCTGCACCTGTCGACTGGGAGTGCGCCGCACATCCTCTTCAGCGAAGCCGCGGTGGCGGCGATCTTCGCGGGCATCGCCGCGACCGTCGCGGCGATCCTGCGCGACAGCTTCCGCGTCGGGGAGGAGCTGCGCGCAGCGCTCGCTCGGCTGGACGCCGCCAATGCCGAGTTGCGCGGTCGTCTCGACACCGACCGCGATCTCGTCCTGGCGCGGGAGCGCGAACGCACCGCTCGAGAGCTGCACGACGGTCTCGGGCATCGCCTGACGGCGATCGGCCTGTCGCTCGACTACGCGACGCGGGTGGGGGACTCGCCCGAGGCGCGGGAAGAGACGCGACGCGCGCGCGAACTGGTGGGGGAGTCGCTCGACGCGATGCGCCGGCTCGTCCGCGCGATGCATCCCGTCGAACTCAGCACCCTCCGAAACGCCGAGGCGTTCCGCGCGGTGGCGGACGCGTTCCGTGGCACCGGCATCGACATCCGCGTGGCCATCGAGGGCGACGACTCCGCGTTGACCCATGAACGGGCGTTGCTGCTGCTGAGCTTCGTGCAGGAAGGGCTGACGAACGTCGTGCGGCATTCCGATGCGGCATCCGTCGATCTCCGTATGGTCGTCGGCGACGCCGACCTGAGCGCGGTCATCGAGGACCGGGGCGCGGGAGCGTCGACCGGCCCGTTCGTCGAGGGCTTCGGCTTGCGCTCCCTCCGCGCCCGTGCCGAACAGATCGGCGGAACGCTCGATGCGGCACCGACATCGCAGGGGTTCCGAGTGGCTCTCGCGGTGCCCGCCCGCGTCGGCGCCGAGACGATCGTGGAGTTCGCATGAGCGCCGTGCGCGTGGTCGTCGTCGACGATCAGGAGCTGCTCCGGAGGGGACTCCGCATGATCCTCGAGACCGACCCGGGCATCGAGGTGGTCGGCGAAGCCGAGAACGGGGAGCGCGCTCTCGCCCTCATCCCGGAGCAGGCTCCCGACCTCGTGCTCGCCGATGCCCGGATGCCGGTGCTCGACGGTCTCGGCCTGGTGGAGCGCCTCGCGGTGTCCCACCCGGGGCTTCCGGTGCTGGTGCTCACGACGTTCGACGACGCTCGTCTCGTGCGCGACCTCCTGGACGCGGGCGCGGCGGGGTTCCTGCTGAAGGACATCTCCGCGGAGGCTCTGACGGATGCCATCCGCCACGTCCTCGCCGGAGGCCTCGTGCTCGACCCGCGCGTCGCCCGCGCTGCCCTGTCGGCACCCTCGGCGCCGGATCCCGGACCGACGCTCACCGAGGCGGAACGCGCGGTCGCGGTCCTCGTCGCGCGGGGCCTGCCCAACGCCGAGATCGCCGCCCGGCTGCATCTCGCGCACGGCACGGTGAAGAACACCGTGTCCGCCCTGCTGCGCAAGCTCGGTGAGCCTGACCGGACCGCTCTCGCGCTGAGGTTGGCGCGCGCGTCGGATCCGTAGACTCCCCGCATGGCTTTCGGGTCCTTCGGAGACGATCCATCGATTCTGCTGGCGACGCTGAGCCCTGGCGGTCGCTATGGGGCGGAGGTTCGCTCGGTGATCGCGACGTGGGACATGATCAGCGTCGATATCCCTTCGCGCGAGATGATCGAGACGGCGGCAGGCGCGCTGCAGGCCGCCGGTCTTCTCGTCATCGAGGAGGGATGGCGCCTCCGTCTGACCGCCGAGGGTGCCCGGATCCGACGCACACCCCGGGTCTCCGGGATGCGACTGCTCCCGCGGGCCCTCCGGGAACTGCTGCCGCCGTTGACGCCCGACCCGTCCGTGGCGCTGCCGCCGGAGATCTACGACGCGGCCCTCGACGACTACCTGCATCCGAAGCCGTTGCTCCCGCCGTGGCTGTCGGCGCTGTTCCGCCGGGGACGGCCCGGCGGTCGCGGATCCGTGTGAGCCGACGATCGCCCGCGGCGGTCGCGCGAGATGCGATGATCACCACGTGACGAACGATGCGGACATCGAGATGGATGCCGATACCGACCACGTGATCGTCAGCCTCAGCGTCTCGACGGCGGTGCGCGTCGACGAGCTGGAGCGGTATCTCCAGGATCCTTCTGAGTCAGGGTTCTTCTACCGCCTCGGCACGGTGAAGTTCGAGGAGCCGGCCTCGGAGGCGCGGGCCGACAAGCTGAACACGACGATCCACGAGCTCGTCGACCAGCTAGCGAGCGTCCCGCGCGACGTGCTCCACGCTCCCGAGTCGTTCGTGCGGCTCTACATGACGCTTCCCTCAGGAGCCGAGACGCTGGAGGCGCGCACGGTGCAGCGGTTGGCCGAGGTGAACGCGACGGTCTGGATTGACGCGTGATCGACACGCGCGGAGTTCAGTGAGCCGCTCGACCTGCTCATCACGGCCAATGAGCAGTAGGCGAACGCCACCGACAGTGGAAAAACGGAAACCGCCCCCGCGAATAGGGGCGGTGGGAAATCGTCGGAAGTCGCGACTCTCGTGAACATCGCCAAGGACGATATTTCGAGTAACGCTGACGTGGTGGGGCTCGTCGAGCGGTACTCGCAAAAGTCCTGGGACACGGATCGCCTTCGGACTTTGGCACACCTACCGGCGCACAGGACGACCAAGCCAGCCCGTGCGATCGTAAAGAAGGCGAAGCGGCTGAGCGATGCTGAGCTATCGACCTTCCAAGCGCGCTACCGCGAGGGAGCGACAGTCGATGTGCTTGCGCGGGAGTTTGGTGTCCACCGGACGACCGTCATGGCCTTTACGAAGCGGCTTGACCTTCACCGTCCGATCCGTGCACTGTCGGAGCCTCAGATTCAGCAGGCCGCCATCATGTACGCAGAGGGCGAGCCGTTGGCTGTTGTAGCGAAGCGCTACGGGGTCGGCGTGGAGACGATGCGAACCACACTCCTCGCAGCAGGGCAGGAGCTGCGGCCTCGGGGGAGGCCTGCGCGGAAGGTGGGTTCGCGGCAGTGACGAACTCAATTCAGGGGTGGGGCGGATCAGCATCTGTGAGCTGAGTTGCTCCCCATCGGAGCATGATGCTCGCATACGCTACTTCTCCGACGTGAGCCGTTCCAACTAGTCGGCGATGCAGCGCCTCGAGAGACTTGAGCGTGTGTTGGACCACGACCTGTTCACGCTCGCTATCGGGCACGTCCACGAGAGACACCGTCGCGATGTGCCCTGCGTTCGATTTCGCGACCTTGTACCGGATGCCGGTGATCAGATCGGGGTCACTCGTATCCGCGCCGAAGAACCACCTCGAGTGGACAACTCCGTTACGTTCTTCCTGGTTGGCGCGAGCCCTCTCATAGAACCGCTTGACCTTCTTACTCGACTCCGTCTCGTCCTCCGGTAGATGAGCCAATCGATCTTTGAGGTACTCGATCTGCCCACTCAATGCAACGATTCTGCCCACCAGGGAGAAAAATGCCTCGGGCGGCTTTGTCCCGAACGATCCCACGGGTGTTCCGAAGCTGTCGGCCTCCCAGTGCGGCGAGCGGCGAATGTTTCCGAACGCACTTTCGTAGCCGTCTGGTTTCATCGGACCGTCTCCGCAAGGTGTCTCGTCGAAAGGATTAGTACATGCTGACCAGGCTGACTGCGTTCCTGGTTATATCGAACTTGAGGGCCAAGAGTCGGCGAGCGATCCCACCTGTAGGCTTCTCGAACTCGGCGGATACTGCGAATAGTGGTGTTCCATCGGGCGCGTAACGAAAGTCGTACAGGTAACTCTGAAGGAGTTTCGTCCTAATGATTTGGGAGAGCTGATCGGCGCTGACGTCTTGTAATCCGATGCTCGTCATCAAGCGCAGCTTGTTCTCGTCGCGAAGGAGGTACTTCTCGAGCTTGGAGGGCGGGACAACGACCGAGACCGACTCCACGTCGATGAGCGCGCCCGTAGCTGCCGCGAGCGTCAGGGCGCGGTCGTCCGCGGCCTGGAACGCCTCCGCTGCTTCGATTTTGTAGGAGAGGAAGCCGGTGAAGTAGAAGTCGATCAAGCTCACTACCTCATAGCCAAATGTCGGCAGGTCGAAGCCGACAGGATCCTGGTCGGAGACGTGGGGCTCGTCGGGACCATGGTCGAGCAGGATCTTTTCGCCCGCCATGACCCACTCGTGAGCGACAGTCCGATTCAGGAAGTCACGCACCGGTCCCGCCCGGGAAACGTCAAGGTACCCGCTGTATCGAGGTGCCGCCTTGAGTGATGTATGCAGGAGCGCGACATCCTCGTCCCGCAGATTGCTGAAGTAGACCGCGTACTGCGTCTGCCAGTTTATGGGATGGGACTGTGAGCGCACGAGCTCACGCTCCAGAGCTTCCACGGGAATTGGTCCACCCATGTCGTGCAGGTCCCCGTGCAACATGCTTGTACGAAGCGTCTTGCGCAAGAGCGGAAGGTACAGTCGCGCGAACGCAACGGCGTAGTTCCACGCCCCGTCGTCCAACCAGTCGTAAAGGAGAACGATTTGTCGGCCCTCGCGGCTCGGAACGAGCGCCGACTTGAGGTCTTCGTATTTAACCGACTTTGACTCGAGCAGTCCCCGAAGATTTCCCACCTCACCCTGAATGGCTTCTCGGAAGTTCTGCGGATCGGAGCCTGCATATCCTGAATATAGCCAGTGCACGAGAGAATTATCGCGAGCATTAAGCGTGTGGAGCCCCGTCATTAGGCCACTTTCTCAGAGCCGCGGATGAGTCGCATCGCAGGCAGGCTCGGCTCACGGTTCGTATCTAAGTGCAGGTCGCAGGTAATAGTGGAGTTACAGATGATCCCTCCCTGCTGGGGTGAGCGCGGCCGAGCGGCGAGGTTGCCGGTCGCCTCCGTGCCTTCGGTATGGACGCACGTGGATCGGTTGCACCGCACCGCAGTTGCCTCTAGACGACGACCGATTCCTTTGCATCCTTCAACCCTTCTCGTGTCAGCCACGGCCGTCTGAAGGGTTGCTCGTGGCCGTCGCTTCTCCGCGGGACTGCCATCGGCTCCAGAGGCCTCACGTCACACTGGTGCTAGGTGCTACTAGGCTCGCCGGGAGACCTCCGGCATCCTGGGCGGTCACACTAGTATCCAGCACGGTTCGCGAACGCCCGATCGCCGAAGGAGCATGTTGCAGTACGAGCCAAACCCCAAGCACAAGCCAATGCCGTCTCCGGGTCGGCGTGGATCGATCTGTCCGCAGGGTGTGAACGGTGCACAGCTTCTCGCAGAAAGTGTGCTTGACGGTAAGAAGCGTTATGCGACGGACGGGATAGACGCCTTTTGTGCACAGCAACATGATTCTGAACGCGATCTCTGGCACGGTTACCCCGTGAACTGGACTGACGTTCCTCCGATGATTCGGAAACGGTGGTCGGAAGAGCAGCCTGAACTTGCCCGCGTGATGCGGCGGTCGAGGCGAAAGGGGTTCACTGCATGAGTGTTCGTTGGGAGCGTTTCGCAGGCGACACGAGTCAATTCGCTTTGAAGCTAAGTCTGCACGATGATCCTCATCCGCTCGCAGGCGCTGACGCAGACACCTCGTCGAGCTGGGGCTCGCTACAGATTTGGGTTGCCGGTGTCAACATTTGTGCGCACACAGATCAAGGGGAACTTCTCACTGCAGCCCACTGGTACCTCCTACCCCTGCTGGAGTGGATCGCAGAGTCGTGGGATCCGCTCCTGCACGAGGAGAGGCTTCCAGTGCTGGGTAAAGAGACCGCATCCAGCCTGTCCTCGGACCACGGCTTCGTAGCCGCAAACGATGCCGAGTATTGGGAGATCCAAGAGCGGTTGTATGAGTGGGAGCGGCGGCACTCGTTACGCGCGGCCGCAGAGGGGGGACTGTTTCCTGATCTCAGAATTCGACGTTTTCGCGATCAGGTAGAACTTTCGTGGTCCCGGACGCCACTTGCCGGCGCAGCGGATATTGAGTGGCAAGCCCCTGTCGGGGTCTCCTACATAGCCCCGGACACTGTCGCGAAGGTGATGTTTGACGTCGTTCTTCCTGCGTCGATGGAACTCGCAGCGCGGAGGCCGTCATCTGAGCGAATAGCGACTCTTGTGACGGTAGTAGAGGCTCTTGCAGCTGAAGCGAGATCGGAGGTCAGGACTGCTTGGCTTGCCGGGCTTGGCTCGAGCGCTGAAAGCATGCTCCTCCGCTGGAAATCGCTCATCAAACGAGTCTCCCCAAGCGGCAGTTTGGCCGCGATCAGGTCGTCGTTTCAGAACCACGCTGAGAACGCACTAGTCGTCCAGGGGTCTTGTCAAGCGGCGCTTCTTTTCGGGTCTGCATCACCATCGATCAATGACGCCGATGCGCTCACGCTTGCCACTGAACTTGTCGGCGCGTACTCATCCGAAGCTGAGCAGCATCCACGATTCACCGAAATGGACGAGTCACCTCTTGAGTCAGCTGTACCCTGGGTGCAGGGCTACGAACTCGCAGATGATCTACTAGAAGACACGTTCTTTGACGAAATCGAGACGTATACGGACGTCGAGGCCTTCATCAAACACCTCGGGGTCGAAGTCCGGTTGATCGGCCTCTCGGACAATCAGGTGCGTGCCGTCAGCTTTGCGGGCTCATCCCACCGTCCGACAATGTTGCTAAACACCGCTTGGGCAGGTAACCGCACTGTGGGAGGCAAACGATTCACAATGGCCCACGAGTTATGTCACCTCCTATACGACCAAAGCTATGGTGCCCAGCTTGCCGTTGCGAGCGGCCCATGGGCGCCACTTGCTCTCGAAAAGCGCGCGAATGCCTTCGCGGCGATGCTACTAATGCCGCCTCGGATCCTGCGTAAGATCGACAGCGTCCAGCCATTCTCTTCATCAACACGTACTCAGCTCGCGGACGTGGCGAAGGTGCTTCGTGTTCCTTTGTCGTCCTTGACGGAGCACCTTTACAACCTCAACTTCATCAACGAGTCCGAGCGTGATGCTCTGCGCTGGGGCAATGGCTAACTTTCGGCCACCCCATTGCCGGGATGTCCTACGGTCCCGAGGCGCCACATGAGACACGCCGCTTCGGGGCTCGTGCTGGACGGGTTTTTGCCGGGATCTCCGATTTCGGGTGCGCGGTGGATTCACGCAATCCCAGTGCCTGATGTAGTGGGCCCGGAGGGGCTCGAACCCTCGACCCGCGGATTAAGAGAGGGTGCTTGGGTCGAACCGGGGTGAACCGTTGCGCCCCACGGTAGCCCATTGCACGCCAGGGAACGCCGTAATGAGCTGCGGGACGCCGCGCCCTACGACCTGATGGTGCGGTTTCTTGCCCTGACCGGGCTACGCGCCGGGGAGATGGCGGGGCTGCGCGTCCGAGACGTTGACCTCGTCGCTGGGCACATCTCCGTCTGCCAGACCGCGTAGCACATCGGAGGGGAGTGGGTCTACGGGACGCCAATGTCTCGCCGTTCGTCTCGCGACGTGCCGCTGCTCGACCGCCGTCTGATCGCGGACCTGGAGACCTGCAAGATGATGCACCCGCGGTCTGGAAACAGCGATGCGCTGTTCTGGCCGGGGGGTACTCCTGGCTCACACGCCGTCGACTTCTCGCGCGTGTGGGACGTCGCGAGCTTCCGCCGCAACTATCTCAAGCCCGCCCTGCCCGCGCGCAGCTACCGGCGATGTGAGTACACGACCTTCGGCACACCGCGGCGTCGCTGTGGCTCGCGGCAGGGTTTTCGCCTTACCAGGTGAGCCGGTGGCTGGGTCACACGTCGGTCGTCACGACAGACACCATCTACTCGCACCTGTACCCAGCCGGCTACTCGCAGCACACCGCGAAGTTCGAGGCTTTTGCCTCAGAGGGCTAAGTCGCGTTCGGCGCGAGGATGCGCAGGAAGCTCTGGCCCGTGTCCCGGGCCTCCCATGCCCCTTGCAGGTGCCGAGTGATGGCTCCGACGTCGCGTGCGAGGGTGCTCTGCCAGAGATTCGGGCTGTACTCCTCGACTCGAAGCAGGTTGTCCACGTCGAAGATTGGCCCGGTGCCCTTAGCCCGTACCAGCGCGACGGGCCTGTCGGCCGCGATGCGCATTCCGAGCTCGAACAGGACGTTCGGATTGTGCTCGGTGAGGTCTGCCAGGACTATGTCCGCCGCCAGCAGTTCAGTGACGATGGTCGACTGGATCACGTCCGAACCCTGACGCTTAGCGGTACGGAGCTCGAACCCCGCGGCCTCGACGGCTGGCTTGAACACGGCAGCTAGAACCTCATCGAAAAAGCCGATGGGATGGTTGTCGCTTCGCTCGACAAAGGGCATCGCGACGAAGCACACGGGCGCATCGCCAGCGGGGCGGGCGACGCTCACGATGGGCGACTGTGAATGCGACTGATCAGCGGCGGCACCCGGCGCGGACTGCGAACCATTTGAAACCGAGTAGTCGGTGCCAATCCCCAGGAACCGGCAGTTCTTCTCGAACAAGTCCACGAACTCATCGACGATCGTTTCGTCGATCGAGAAGGTCGTGATCAGAGTGTTGTTGCGGAACTCGGCTTCGGGGAGCTTGCTGCCGCCGTAGTGCTCTACCACCTTGCGGAAGATGTCCACGTTGAAGAAGGCCTGCTTCAACGCCTCATCCTTCTCTGCAGGCGAACCCGGGTAGACGGCCTTCTTCCCAAGCGGCGTGAGGGAGATAGTCGCGGTATCACGAGTGCCTTCCGTGAACCCAAAGTCCCGCGCAGCGGCGGTCAGGTAGTAGAAGTTGCTCGACATCCCCAGATTTACGGCCTTCGCCACCTGATCGGAGGCGTAGGGCTGCCCGCCGTTCTTCTCCTTGATGGCGACTGGGACGCGCAACGCGTCCTCGATAGTGCGGCGTGGGTACGGTCGCTGGACAGCCGGAGCGCGCTTCTTCTTTCCGGTCTCTTCCGAGGCGGCGGCTGTGGCATCCTCGCTCAGTTCGTCCGCAGGCCCCGCGGGCGCTTCCGCGTCAGACATAATTCCCCCCATCCGCGAACCAGTTCGCGATTTGGTTCGCATCCTACTGGCCGGAGGAACCGACGAGGGGTTAAAGAGGGGATTTCTGATTTAGCGGGAGGGGCCGAAGCCCCGCGATCCAGTGCCTGACTGGTGGGCCCGGAGGGGCTCGAACCCTCGACCCGCGGATTAAAAGTCCGATGCTCTGCCAACTGAGCTACAGGCCCTCGACTCCCAGCCTAGCGGGCGCGAGGGGGTCCGCCGTCCTCATCGGCGGGAGCGGGCCACGATCCAGAAGAGGTACGCGCCGCCGACCACGGCGGTGAGGAGACCGACGGGGATCTGCAGGGGCGCGAGGGCGCGCTGGGCGATGACATCCGCCACGAGGAGCACTGTGGCACCGGTGACCGCCGAGCCGATCACGGGGATCCCGCTCGTGCCCATCGCCCGTCGCGCGAGCTGGGGAGCGGCGAGGGCGATGAACCCGATCGGGCCCGCGACGGAGGTGGCCGTGCCGGTGAGAAGGGCGGCGACGATCACCAGGATGAGACGGACCCGGCCGGTGCGCACGCCGAGCGAGCGCGCGGTGTCGTCGTCGAGCTCGAGGGCGCGGTAGTCGCGGTGCACCGCGATCAGCACGGCGCTCAGCACGCCGAGGGATGCCAGCAGCAGCACGACGTCGTTCGCGGATGTCGCGGCGAGACTCCCGTGCAGCCATTGCGCCGCGTTGCGGGCGATGTCGATCGGCGCGCGCGTGAGCAGGTAGTCGTTGACGGCGGCCAGCAGGGTCGACAGGGCGATGCCCGCGAGGATTGTCCGCTCGCGCGAGATGCCCACGCTCCGGGCGATGGCCATGACCACGACGACGGTGAGCAGGCCTCCCGTCCACGCCCCCACAGCGGGCGAGGCGGGGGGAGCGATCAGCGTCAAACCGATGAGGGCGCCGGTGGCGGAACCGGCGCTGAAGCCCACGATGTCGGGACTCGCGAGCGGGTTGCGGGCGAGGGTCTGGAAGACGGCGCCGGCGAGACCGAGAGCAGCGCCGATCAGGAGAGCGGCGATGATCCGCGGCATCCGCATTCCCACGACGACGACGGTCGTGCGCCCGTCGGCTCCGCCGGTGATAGCGGATGCCACGTCGCCGAGCGACGCCTGGAACGAGCCGGTCGTCAGGCCGATCACCGCGGCGAGCACAGCGACCGCGAGCGTGAGGGCCGTGACGAGGAGGACGCGCCGGCGGCGCGAGGAGCGGAGCCGGGTGCGGATGTCGGTGAAGGCGTTCACGCGGATCTCCGCAGGATCAGCCAGAGCAAGAGCGGTGCGCCGAGGAACGCCGCGACGATTCCGGCCTCCACCTCGCCCGGGATCGCGATGACGCGTCCGACGATGTCGCTCGCCAGGGTCAGCGCCGCTCCGACCACCGCGGCGAGCGGAAGGGACACCGGGACCGAGCCCCCGACGGCGCCGCGTACGGCGTGGGCGACGATCAGCCCGATGAAGGCCAGGGGTCCCGCGGCCGAGGTGGCCGTGGCGCACAGGAGCGTGATGGCGACCCCCGCGCTGAGGGTCACGAGAGCGGGGGAGACGCCCAGCGACCTCGCCAGATCGGTGCCGAGCTGAAGCTGGTCGAGGCCCCGGGCGACCACCGCGGCGAGCAGCAGCCCCGCGAGGGCGAAGGGCAGCAGTTGGAGGGCGACGTCGGGATCGCGCCGTTCGAACGACCCGACGGCCCAGAAGCGGAACGACTCGAACGTGTCGTCGTCGGCCAGGGTGATGATGCCCACGATCGCGCTCAGACACGCGCCGAGCGCGACCCCGGCGAGGATCAGGCCGACGGTGTCATCGCGGCGATCGGGCCGCGCCGCGCTGTTCACGAGCAGCGCGGCAGCGGCCGCCCCCGCGAAGGCGAACCAGACGTAGCCGCTCGCCGTCCCCACCCCGAAGAAGGCGATCGCGACGACCACACCCACGGCGGCACCCGCGTTGACGCCGAGGAGCCCCGGGTCCGCGAGAGGGTTGCGGGTCAGTGCCTGCATCAGGACACCGGCGACGCCCAGGCAGGCCCCCGCGAGGAGCGCCGTGAGGGTGCGCGGCACGCGAAGCTCGTGGACGATGACGCCCACGGCATCCCGTCGGTCGGAGAAGAGCGCGGACACGACGTCGCCGGGTGCGAGGGCGCGCGAACCGACGGCGAGGCTCAGGATGACGAGGCCGACGAGTGCGGCGGACACGATCAGGGTGAGGAGGACGGCGCGGAGAAGCGCCGCTCGTCGACGTGCACCCAGGTGTGCGGCGACCCCCGGCGACGCGGTGGGGGAAGAGTCGAGCACGTAGGTAAGGTTATCCTAACCGTGTGAATCCCTTTCGCTTTCCGTCCCCTCCCGCCCGTTCTCGTTCTCGGCGAGCGACCGTCGCTCTGGGTGCCGCCCTGCTTCTCGTGCTCACCGGCTGCTCCGGGACCGCTGCTCCCTCCTCCACGGTCGATGCCGAAGCCGCCGCCACCGGTGACTGGGTGGTGGCGCGCGACCTCGAACCCGGCATGGGCTCGAGTGAGGCGGACGGCGTCTTCCCCCGCTCCGTGACGCACTTCGGCGGGGTGACGGAGATCCCCGCGGCGCCGACGCGCATCGCGGTCGTTTCGACGGGGCAGCTGGATTCCCTGCTCGCGCTCGGAACGGTGCCCGTGGCGGCGACGCGGGCCGAGAACAGCGGGCTCGTTCCGCAGTACCTGACCGACGCGTTCCCCGATGACGCCTCGGCCCTTGGTGCCATGTCCGACATCGGCAAGCGCACCGAGCCCGACCTCGAGGCGATCGCTCAGGCCGACCCGGACCTGATCCTCATCAACTCCACGCGCGGCACCGAACTGTACGACGCCCTGTCGGCGATCGCCCCGACGGTGCTCACCAAGGGCAACGGCGTGAACTGGAAGAGCGACTTCCTGCTCATCGCGGACGCTCTCGGGAAGGAGGGGGAGGCCCGCGGCATCCTGGATTCCCTCCAGTCCGAGAGCGCGGCCTTCGCGGCCACGCACCCCGCGGGGGAGCCCACGGTGTCGTTCCTGCAGTCCACCGGGGATCGCACGAGGATCATGGGGGTCCCCTCGTTCGCGGGTGGCATCGCGCAGGACCTCGGTCTCGGGCGCCCCGCCTCGCAGCAGTTCGACGACACGTCCCAGGACATCAGCGCGGAGCAGATCGACCTCGCCGATGCCGACCGCGTGTTCTACGCCGGCATCGGTCAGGGGCAGGCCTTCATCGAGGACGCCCCGCTCTGGTCGACGCTCGGTGCCGTCGCCGAGGGGCGTACCGTCGCGGTCGACTACGACCCGTGGTTCACCAATGCCGGGCCGGTGGCCGCTCGACTCGTCCAGGACCAGATCGTCCGGGCGGTGAAGGCCGACTGAGGCGTTAACGAGAGCGAGCGCCGGACCCCCTCGCCTGGGGTCCGGCGCTCGCCGTCAGATCCGATCCAGAGATCGGCCGGGTGCGTGGATTACGCAGCCGGGGGCGTGAGGACCGTGTCGATGAGGTACACGGTCGCGTTCGCGGTCTTGACGCCACCGCAGATGACCTTGGCGTCGTTGACCATGATGCTGTCGCCCGAGCCCGAGACGGTGACGTCCTGGCCCTCGACCGTGGCGTGCGTGCCGTCGATCTCGGAGGGGCTGAGCTGTCCGGCGACCACGTGGTACGTGAGGATCTTGCTCAGCGCGGCGCTGTCGGTCTTGAGGCCGTCGACGGTCTCGGCCGGGAGCTTGGCGAAGGCCGAGTCGACCGGTGCGAAGACGGTGAACTCGCCGCCGTTGAGCGTGTCGACGAGGTTCACGTCGGGGTTCAGCTTGCCGCTGACGGCAGCGGTCAGCGTGGTGAGCAGCGGGTTGTTCGAGGCGGCGACGGCGACCGGGTCGGCAGCCATGCCCTCGACCGAGCCGGCGCCCGAGGGGACCTGCGAGGCGTAGTCGGCGCAGCCGGGGCCGACGAGGTCGGCGGCCGGGTCCATCATCGACGACGACGCGGACGGCGATGCCGACATCGCGGGAGCGCTGCTGCTCTCCTCGCTCATCGAGCCACCCGAGGTGGATCCTCCGGAACAAGCGGTGAGGGCGAAGGCCGAGCCCAGAACGAGGGCGAGACCAGCAACAACAGGCTTCTTGTTGGTGAGCATGACATTCCTCCGAAATCGTTCGGACCGCGGATGCGATCCGTCAGGGACACCCCGGTGCGGGTGGTTCGCCGTGGAGCGGCTTACACGAGGTCTTCGATCCCCCCGGGGAATCGGATTGGCGAAACCGCCGAATCAGTTCGCCGGGGCGGGATTGAAACCCAAGAAAGCCCAGATGAGAGCCAGGGAAATATTCTTCGGAATGTTTTCGATCCCGGATGCGCGATGGCCGCGGAACGTTCGTAACGGTTCCCTAACCGATGTTTCGACGCGCGTGAAGATCACCGGGCGCAGGATGCGGCGTAGGCAATGATGGATGCCATGGTGATCGACGGTTTCGACCTACCCGAGCAGGGCTCGGACCGTGTGGACCACATCGGCGACCTGATCCAGCGTGTGGCGACGGGCGACCGCAACGCTTTCGCGGAGGTGTACGACGCTCTGTCTGCGCGGGCCTTCGGTCTGATCCTGCGCGTGCTCGTTGACCGTGCCCAGAGCGAAGAAGTCCTTCAAGAGGTTTTCCTCGAGGTCTGGCAATCCGCTGCGCGCTTCACTCCGAAGAGAGGGCAAGGAAGATCGTGGGTCCTCACGATCGCACACCGGCGAGCGGTGGACCGCGTGCGGTCCGCGCAATCCAGTGTCGATCGCGATGTGCGTGCGGGCTTCCGCGATATGGACGTTGCCTATGACAACGTCTCCGAAAAAGTTGAGATGAAGATCGAAGGGCGGCGCGTCGTCGATGCACTGGCGACGCTTCCCGACGCCCAGAAAGAAGCGCTCACCCTGGCCTACTTCGGTGGATACAGCCAGAGTGAGATCGCTACTCTCGTCGGGTCGCCCCTCGGAACGATCAAGACCAGGATGCGCGACGGTCTGTCACGCTTGAGGATGGAATTGGGGGTGGACAAGTGAACGAGAGGGATTTCGCCGACCTCGCAGCCGGTCACGCGCTCAACGCGCTGTCGGATGCTGACGAACGCGCGTACCAGGAGGCGCTTGCACGTCATCCTCACTGGGATGCGCACGTGCGCGACGCGGACGCGGCGATCGCCGCGCTGAGCGACGTCGTGGAACCTGTCGACCCGCCCGCATCCGTGCGCGCGTCGCTCATGGCGCGTATCGCCGACCTCCCGCAGCAGACCGCCCTCCCTCCCGCCCCCGACGAGGACGAGGAGGACTTCGCCGCTGCGGGTCCCGCACCGGTCGAGTCCGAGGCCGCCCCTGCACGCCCGGCGAGCTGGGGGCGTCGCCGCTGGTTCACGCTCGCGGCATCCATCGTCGCCGTCCTCGTTCTGGGCTTCGGCGCCGCGTCGATCGGCCAGTACATGACGCGTCCGGCCTCGATCGTGGCTCTGGAGCAGATCGAGAAGGCTCCCGACGCGCAGTCGGCGTCGGTCACGATGCCCGACGGCGGCTCGGCCACCGCGCACTGGTCCGCATCGACGGGGCAGAGTGTCCTCGTGACGGATGGCATGCCCGTCCTCAGCGATGACCAGACCTACGAACTGTGGTTCGTGCGCGGGGAGACCCCGATCGCCGCCGGGATCTTCGAGACGGATGCCGAGGGCCGCGCAACCGCGATCCTGGACGGCGAGTTCCACTCCGGCGACACGATCGCGGTCACCATCGAACCCGCGGGGGGCTCGCCGGACGGCACGCCCAGCTCGGCGCCGGTGGTCGCAGTCGCGACCGCCTGAGCCGTCGCCGCCACCGGCGCGCGAGGTGTCACGCCTTCGACGGGACCGGGCCCCTGCCCCTGATCGGACCGCCTAGCCTGGAACGATGAGCGATTCGCCGCGCGAGTTCCACAAGCCGATCCGACGTCCCGCCGAACTCTTCGACCGCTTGTTCGCCGCCGACGACCCCGCCGAGGTGTCGCGCGTCGCGCACAGCACCGCTCACGCCCTCCTCTCGCGGGTTCGGGCCGATCCGAGCGTCGACGTCGTCGAGCGTCTCGTCGCGTTCACCGACGACCACGGCATCGATGACATCGCCGAACTCTGGTCACGTTCACCCGCGCGCTCGCTGCCGGGTGCGCTCTGGCGCCTGTACCTGTTGCAGCTCATGATCCACGATGACGCCGCCACGGCCGCGCTGCTGTACGAGCGGGGACGCGTCGAGATGGCGACGGTCGACCCCGTCGTCGTGGGTGCGCCGGCTCCGGCGGGCCCCGAAGAACTCGTGCAGCTCATCGACACGATCCTGCGCGGCCTCTTCGAAGGCGACTTCGCCGTGGCGCTCGACCGTGCGGCCGCGTTCTGCCGCGTCCAGGCCTCGGGGGCGACCCACCTGGCGGACGATTACGAGAACACCGAGTCGGAGCGCGCCTCGGCGCTGACGACGCGGGCGCTGCGCCTGTCGACGTACGCCGAGGACCTGTCGGCCGCAGCCGTCCTCTGGCGTCGAGACGCGCTGAGCTGAGGGGCGGCCTCTCGGCGCTCGCGGCTTCCGCGGGGACGCCCACCGCAGAAAAGAAAAGTGCCGGACCGCAGAACGCCTCTCGGCGCATGGCCGCTCATAGCGGCAGAAGATGGAGCCCGGGGTTACTGCGGCCCGGCTAGAAAAGTGTAACAAGGCTCGGCCGCGCGCATTCCCTCCGACGGCCCCGTTGACAAGACCCGGGCGTGTCGCACCGCGGGCGTAGGCTCGCTGCATGGCTCTGCTCTTCGCCCTCGTTCTCGACCCCCTGGCATCCGAGAATCGAGGGCAGAGCTTCTCCGACACCTTCACGGTGGTGGATCCCGACGGTCCCGTCCTGCCCCTGGGCGAGCTCAGCGCGCAGCGCGGCGATGGAGTGTTCGAGTCGATCGGTGTGGTCGATGGACACGCGCAAGAGGTCGGCCCGCACCTGGAGCGGTTGGCGCATTCGGCGCAGCTCGTCGACCTGCCTGCACCGAACGCGCCGCAATGGCGCGAGGCGATCGCCCGCGTCGCCGCCGAAGCCGGACCGGGGGAGCGCGTGATCAAGCTCATCCTCAGCCGGGGGGTGGAGCAGGGGGCGTCGCCCACCGCCTGGGTCACTCTCGCCGAGGCCCCCGACAGTGCCCGCGCCCGCACCGAGGGGGTCCGCGTCGTCACCCTCGACCGCGGGTACCAGCTCGATGTCCCCGGACGTGCGCCGTGGTTGCTGCTCGGGGCGAAGACGCTCTCCTACGCGGTCAACATGGCCGCGATCCGCGAGGCGAAGCGCCGCGGAGCCGACGACGCCGTGTTCGTGACGAGCGACGGGTACGTGCTCGAGGCGCCCACGGCATCCGTGATTCTGCGTTTCGGCGAGAAGTTCGTCACGCCCGAGCCGCACGCCGGAATCCTGCACGGCACCACTCAGCGCAGCCTGTTCACCCACCTCGGTCGACGCGGGTTCTCGACCGCATACGAGGCGGTCCTCCTGAGCGACCTGAGGAACGCGGATGCCGCCTGGTTGCTCTCCAGCGTGCGTCTGGCCGCGCCGATCGCCGCCGTCGACGGGGTCGAGAAGCCCGTCGACCGTGCCTTCAGCGACGAGCTGAACGCGTACCTGCTCTCGCCTCGCGACTGATCCGGGAACGACGAAAGCCCCGCCGAAGCGGAGCTTTCGCGCGATGCCTGCTTATCCGAATCGGCCCGAGACATAGTCCTCGGTGGCCTGGACGGTGGGCGCCGTGAAGATCGTCGCCGTGTCGTTGTACTCGATGAGCTTGCCGGGCTTGCCGGTGCCGGCGATGTTGAAGAACGCCGTCTTGTCGCTCACGCGCGACGCCTGCTGCATGTTGTGCGTGACGATGACGATCGTGTACTCGCTCTTCAGCTCGCCGATCAGCTCTTCGATCGCGAAGGTCGAGATCGGGTCGAGGGCCGAGCAGGGCTCGTCCATCAGCAGGACGTCGGGCGAGACCGCGATCGCCCGCGCGATGCACAGACGCTGCTGCTGACCGCCCGAGAGTCCGCCGCCCGGCTTGTCGAGGCGGTCCTTGACCTCGTTCCACAGGTTCGCGCCCTGCAGCGACTTCTCGACGAGGGCGTCCGCGTCGCTCTTCGACATGCGCTTGTCGTTGAGCTTCGCGCCGGCCAGCACGTTCTCACGGATCGACATGGTGGGGAAGGGGTTCGGGCGCTGGAAGACCATGCCGACGTGGCGGCGCACCAGCACCGGGTCGACGCCGGGGCCGTACAGGTCGTCGCCGTCGATGAGGACGCGGCCCTTGACGTGACCGCCGGGGATGACCTCGTGCATGCGGTTGAGCGTGCGCAGGAACGTGGACTTGCCGCAGCCCGAGGGGCCGATGAAGGCGGTGACCGAACGCGGCTCGATGTCGATCGAGACGCCCTCGACCGCGAGGAAGTCGCTGTAGTAGACGTTGAGGTCCTGGACCTCGATGCTCTTGGACATGTGGGGGTGTGCCTTTCCGCGCTCAGCGGGTCTTCGGCGCGAACAGGGCCGCGACGATCCGGGCGATCAGGTTGAAGATGACGACGAGGACGACGAGGAGGAAGGCCGCGCCCCAGGCGTTGGCCTGGGAGGCGTCGATGTCCTGGCCGGGGAAGCTGTACGCGGTGTAGGCCATGACCGGGAGGGTCTGCATCGGGCCCTCGAAGGGGTTCGCGTTGAAGTTGTCGGTGAAGCTCGCGGCGATGAAGATCGGGGCGGTCTCACCCACGACGCGTGCCACGGCGAGCACGACACCGGTGATGATGCCCGAGGCGGCCGTCCGCAGGACGACCTTGATGATGGTGGCGGAGCGCGGCACGCCGAGAGCGAGGGAGGCCTCGCGCAGGTCGGCCGGCACCAGGCGCAGCATCTCCTCGGTCGAGCGGATGACGATCGGGATCATCAGCACGCACAGGGCGATGGATGCCGAGAACCCGCTGAACGCCTTCGGACCCACGATGAGGCTGAACAGCGAGAACGCGAACAGACCCGCGACGATCGAGGGGATGCCGGTCATCACATCGACGAGGAAGGTGATCGTGCGACGCAGCGGGTTGGTCGGCAGCGCGTACTCGACGAGGTAGACGGCCGCGAGGACGCCGACGGGGACGGAGATGAGCGCGGCGATCCCCGTGATGATCAGGGTGCCGGTGATGGCCTGCCAGGCACCGGCCGTCGCGACGACCTCGAGGGTGTCCGGGTCGAACGTCGTGCCGCCGACCTGGGTGATGAACGGCAGGTTCACCACGGCCAGGCCCTTGGACACCACGGTCCACAGCGTCGAGACGAGCGGGGCGAGGGCCAGCAGGAAGGCCGCGGTCACCAGGCCCCGCACGACGCGGTCGACGGCCTTGCGACGGTTCTCGACGATCGAGGAGCCGACGCCGATCGCGATGAGGTAGATCACGGCGGTGAGGATGAGCCAGACGGCGAGGTTGAAGCCGCCGATGAGCACCTGGATGCCGGCGACGACGATCGCGACGCCGGCGAGGACGGCGGGCTCGATGTAGCGCGGCAGCTGGCCGCTGGTCAGGGCCAGGGGTGCCGAGGCCGGGACGGCGGAGGCGGTCACGAGCGCTTTCCTCTCTTGCGGCCCTTCGCGCCCGGTCCCGTCGCCGAGATGATGTAGCGCGCGAGCATGTTGACCGCGAGCGACACCACGAAGAGCATCAGACCCGTGCCGATGAGCGCCGAGCGCTGCAGGTCGGTCGCGATCGGGAAGTTCAGGGCGATGTTGGCGGCGATGGTCTGGGAGTTGTAGCCGTCGGTGAGAAGGAGCACCGAGTAGATGAGGCTCGGCGAGATGATCAGCGCGATGGCCATGGTCTCGCCGAGGGCGCGACCGAGGCCGAGAAGCGTCGCCGACACCATGCCGCTGCGGGCGTAGGGGAAGACGGCGAGGCGGATCATCTCCCAGCGCGTGGCACCGAGGGCGAGGGCGGCTTCCTCGTGCAGGCGCGGGGTCTGCAGGAAGATCTCGCGCGTGATCGAGGTGACGATCGGCAGGATCATGACCGCGAGCACCACGCCACCGGTGAACATCGTCGAGCCGGTCGACGACACGGGGCCCTGGAAGAGCGGGATCCACCCCAGGTACTCGTTGAGGAACTGGCTCACCGGCAGCAGCAGGGGACGCATCACGATGATGCCCCACAGGCCGAAGACGATCGAGGGCACCGCCGCGAGCAGGTCGACGACGTAGCCGAGGGCGCCGGCGAGCTTCCGCGGCGCGTAGTGCGAGATGAACAGGGCGATGCCGATGGCGACGGGCGTGCCGATCACCATGGCGATGAGCGCCGCCCAGATGCTGCCGAAGAGCAGGGGGCCGACGTACTCCCAGAAGCTGCCCCACGTGCGGTTCTGGTATCCGGCGAGGTCGCCCTCGCTCCAGTTGGCCGTGATGGCGGGGAGACCTCGGATGATGAGGAAGATCGCCACGCCGGCGAGGATGACCATGATCGACACGGCGGCCGTGGTCGACAGGCCGAGGAAGACGGTGTCGCCCACGCGACGCTTCCCGACGATGCTGGCTCTCGGGGTATTCGGTGTCGCGGCTTCGGTCTGGGCGTCACTCACAGTGTCAGTCACGGGGGACCTCATGCTCGGCACGGATCAAGGGGTGCTCCTCGGTCGGGTTCTCTCGGAGGATGTTCGGCTCAGCGGAACGGTCGATGCGGGATCGACCCCTCCGATCAGCCCGGCCCGGCCCGCACGAGAGGTGCGGACCGGGCCGAGTCCGAGAGGTGTTACTTGATCGCCTCGAGGGTCTTCGCGGCGGCCGCGAGAACCGAGTCGGGCAGCGGAGCGGAGCCGGCGTTCTTCGCGGCGACGGCCTGGCCCGTGGTGCTGGTGACGAAGCCGAGGTACGACTTCACGAGCGCGGACTGCTTGGTGTCCTTGAACGTCGAGCACGCGATCGCGTACGACACGAGCGGGATCGGGTAGGTCTCGGCGGTCAGCTTCGAGTAGTCGAACTTCTTCGACAGGTCACCGGGAACGCCGTTGCTGGCGTCGACCGCAGCGGCGGCGAACGTCGCGGTGACGGCCTCGGCGCTGTAGGGGATCGCGGTGCCGTCCTGGATGATCGCGGCGGCGTTCAGGGTGCCGATGGCGGAGTGGTCGGCGTAGCCGATGGTGCCCGAGCCGGCCTTGACCGCCTCGACGACGCCGGAGCCGCCCTTCTGCTTCGAGACGTTGCCCTCGATCGGCCAGTCCTTGCCCGCGGGCGAGGTCCACACCGACGACTGCGTCGCGGCGAGGTAGTTCGTGAAGTTCTGCGTGGTACCCGAGCCGTCCGAGCGGGCGACGGTCGTGATCGCGCCGGCGGGGAGCGCCGTGCCGTTGTCCTTGGTGATGGCCGGGTCGGACCAGTCGGTGATCTGCAGAGCGAAGATCTTCGCGATCGTCTCGCCCGAGAGCTTCAGGTCGGTGACGCCGGGGATGTTGAAGATGATCGCGACACCGTCGAGGTACACGGGGATGTTGACGCCGCCGTCGGTGCACAGCGCCTTGGACTGCGCGGTCTGGTCCGCGTTGAGGGGCGAGTCCGAGCCGGCGAAGTCGTACGCGCCGCTGAGGAAGTTGGTGACGCCGCCGCCGGAGCCCTGCGACTTGTCGTAGTTGATGGTGACGCCCTTGGCCTGGGCGTTGTAGGCGGCGGTCCACGCGGCCTGGGCGTTGGACTGCGCGCTCGATCCACCGGCGGTGATCGTTCCGCTCAGGCTGGGGTCGATCGTGAAGGCGACGGACGACGACGTGGGCGACGCCGACGAGGCCGCGGCGTCGCCGGAGCCGGACGGGGAGGAGCAACCGGCGAGAGCCAGGGACGCAACGGTCGCCACGGCGCCCAGCTGAACGAATCGGGAGAGCTTCACTGTGTGAATCCTTCGTATGTCGGGGACACGAACCCGGTGCAGGGTTCTCCCGCACGGTAAACATCGACTCTTACGAGAGTGCGTTGCACGGGTGAACGGAAGGTGAACCGATCAGGCCTGACCGGGACGTTTTCTCGGGCGGTATACGCTTCACCCCCGTGACGACCCCCGCCCCCGCCGCGCAGGCGCCGCTCGATCGTGCGAGTGCCGCCCCGCCCGCCCGCACCCTCATCGACCTCCTCGCCGACGTCGCCGCACGGCATCCGGAGGCTTCCGCGATCGACGACGGCTCGGGTGCCCTCAGCTACCGCGAACTCCTCGCGCGCGTGTGGCGGACCGCCGGCGCCCTGCACGCGGCGGGCGTCCGCCGCGGCGACCGGGTCGGAGTGCGCATGCCGTCGGGGTCGAAGGAGCTCTACGTGTCGATCCTCGCGGTGATGGCCGCGGGAGCCGCCTACGTGCCGGTCGATGCCGACGATCCCGACGAGCGAGCCCGCCTGGTGTTCGGCGAGGCCGCGGTGAAAGGCATCATCGCGGGCGACGGGGAGTTCGTCGCCGGCTCGGACGATCTCTTGCGCCTCTACGACGGCGACGCCCCGCACCCGAGCACGAACGCGCTGCCGGTGGTCGCCCCGCCGACGGTGGACGACGACGCGTGGATCATCTTCACCTCCGGTTCGACGGGCGTGCCCAAGGGCGTGGCCGTCTCGCACCGGTCCGCGGCGGCGTTCGTCGAGGCCGAAGCCCGCATCTTCCTGCAGCAGGACCCGCTGGGACCCGGCGACCGCGTCCTCGCGGGCCTCTCGGTGGCGTTCGACGCCTCGTGCGAGGAGATGTGGCTCGCCTGGGGACACGGCGCGTGCCTGGTCCCCGCGCCCCGGTCGCTCGTACGCTCGGGCGAGGATCTGGCCCCGTGGCTCCTCCGCCAGGGGATCACGGTGGTCTCGACGGTGCCGACGCTCGCGGCGATGTGGCCCGCCGACTCGATCGAGAACGTCCGTCTGCTGATCTTCGGGGGCGAGGCCTGTCCGCCCGAGCTCGCGGCCCGACTCGTCGCCGAGGGACGGGAGGTGTGGAACACCTACGGTCCCACCGAGGCCACGGTCGTCGCGTGCGCCGCCCCGCTCGACGGCACTCTGCCCGTGCGGATCGGTCTGCCGCTGGACGGCTGGTCTCTGGCGGTCGTGGACGCCGAGGGCCTCCCCGTCGCGGAGGGACAGGTCGGCGAGCTCATCATCGGCGGCGTCGGCCTCGCGCGGTACCTCGACCCCGAGAAGGACGCCGAGAAGTACGCACCCATGCCGACCCTGGGGTGGGAGCGGGCCTATCGCTCCGGCGACCTCGTGCGATTCGACCCGGAAGGCCTCGTCTTCCAGGGCCGCGCCGACGACCAGGTCAAGGTCGGCGGGCGCCGCATCGAACTGGGCGAGGTGGAGTCGGCTCTGCAGGATCTGGCCGGCGTCAGCGCGGCCACCGTCGCGGTGCGCACGACCGAAGCCGGAGTCCCCGTCCTGGTGGGTTATCTGGTGATGGATGCCGGGGTCGACCTCGACCGCGGAGCGGCCCGTGCCGCGCTCTCCGAACGTCTGCCCGCGGCGACCATTCCCCTCCTCGGCGTCGTCGACGAGCTCCCCGTGCGCACCTCGGGCAAGGTCGACCGTGCCGCGCTGCCGTGGCCCCTGCCCGGGGTCGACGCGCCCGCCGCCACGGACTTCTCCGCCGACGAGCTCTGGCTGGCCGAGCAGTGGCAGGCCGTCCTCGGTCTCCCGGTCACCGAGCGCAAGGCCGACTTCTTCGACCTCGGCGGAGGTTCCCTCGCCGCCGCGCAGCTGGTCTCGCGGATCCGCGCGCGCGTGCCGGAGTTCTCGGTCGCCGACATCTACGACGTGCCGCGCCTCGGTGCGATGGCGAAGGCCCTCGGCCCGCAGCTCGTCGACGACACCCCCGCCGCGTTCCACCGGGCGGTGCCGACGCCCCGCTCCACCCAATGGGTGCAGACGCTGCTCGGCGCCCCGCTGTTCATCCTCGCGGGAGTGCGGTGGCTGCTGTACCTGCTGACCGCGTCGGCGGTGCTCCGGCTTCTGCCCGGCTTCGACGTGCTCCCCGCGGTGCCGTGGCCCGTTCTGCTGGTCGGACTGCTCGTCTTCGCGACGCCGTTCGGGCGCATGGCGATCGCCGTGGCATCCGCCCGTCTCCTGCTCTCGGGCGTGCGTCCGGGCGACTATCCCCGCGGCGGGTGGGTCCACATCCGCCTGTGGCTCGCGGAGCAGATCGCGGATCAGGTGGATGCCGTGGGCCTGGCCGGAGCCCCGTGGGTGTCGTATTACGCGCGGGCGCTGGGCGCACGCATCGGCCGCAACGTCGACCTGCACGCGCTGCCCCCCGTCACCGGCATGCTCGTCATCGGCGACGGAGCCTCGATCGAACCGGAGGTGGACCTCACCGGCTACTGGATCGACGGCGACCTCGTGCGCATCGGCGAGGTCCGTATCGGGGCGGAGGCCACGGTGGGTGCGCGCTCGACCCTCGCTCCGGGTACGCGCATCGGTCGTCGGGCCGAGATCGCCCCGGGGTCGGCGGTGTTCGGGCGGGTCAAGGCGGACCAGTCGTGGGCCGGTTCTCCGGCCGTGCGCGTCGGCGGAACCGCGAAAGGCTGGCCGGGGGAGCGTCCACCGGCTCCGACGCGTTGGCTGTGGGCCTACGCCGCCTCCGCGGTCGTCCTCGCCCTGCTCCCGCTCGCGGCTTTCACGGTCGGCGGTCTCGTCATCGCTCAGGGCATCTCCGGGGCCGACACCCTGGGGGAGGCCGCCCTGCGCGCGTTCGCGTGGCTCGTACCGGCGGTGGCGGTCACGGGCGTCGTGTTCGCGGCATCCGTGGTCCTCCTCGTGCGGCTGCTGTCGATCGGTCTCATCGAGGGCACCTTCCCCGTGCGCAGCCGGGTCGCCTGGCAGGCGTGGAGCATCGAGAGGCTCCTGGATGCCGCCCGCACGATCCTCTTCCCCCTCTACTCGTCGCTCTTCACCCCCGTCTGGCTGCGGATGCTGGGCGCGCGTGTCGGCCGGGACGTCGAGGCATCCACGGTCCTGTTGATCCCGTCGATGGCACGTATCGAGGACGGCGCCTTCCTGGCGGACGACACGATGGTCGCCTCGTACGAACTGCGCGCCGGGTGGCTCCGCCTCGGGCCGGTCCGCATCGGCAAACGCGCGTTCCTCGGCAACTCGGGTATGGCCGCTCCCGGACACCGCGTTCCGCGCGACGGTCTCGTGGCGGTGCTGTCCGCCGCCCCGCTGAAGGCGAAGCCCGGGTCGTCGTGGCTCGGGTCCCCGGCGGTGCGCCTGCGGCGCCTCTCCGCCGAGGGCGACGAGTCGCGCACCTATCAGCCGACGCCGGGCCTGCGACTCGCGCGCACGCTGTGGGAGCTCTGCCGGTTCGTGCCCGTGGTGGTCACGTGCGGCATCGGCCTCGCGGTGCTGTTCGCGCTCGCCGCCCTGTGGGACCTCGTCGGACCCGTGTGGACCCTGCTGCTCTCGGGGGTCGTCATGCTGGCCGCCGGCGCTGTCGCGGCGGGCGTGTCCACCGCGGCGAAGTGGGCGATCGTCGGGGTCATCCGCGCGGGCGAGCAGCCCCTGTGGTCGAGCTTCGTCTGGCGGACCGAGGTGTCGGACACGTTCACCGAGATGGTCGCGGCGCCCTGGTTCGCCCGCGCAGCCTCGGGCACCCCGGCGCTCGCCGTGTGGCTTCGCAGCCTCGGCGCGAGAATCGGCGCCGGCGTGTGGTGCGAGAGCTACTGGCTGCCCGAGCCCGACCTGGTCACTCTGGGCGACGCGTCAACCGTCAACCGCGGATGCGTGGTTCAGACGCATCTGTTCCATGATCGAATCATGAGTATGGACACCGTCGAGCTGGAACCCGGGGCGACCCTCGGTCCGCACAGCGTGGTGCTGCCGGCATCCACGCTCGGAGCCCACGCCACCGTGGGCCCGGCGTCTCTCGTGATGCGCGGCGAGACCGTTCCGGTCGGCTCGCGCTGGAGCGGGAACCCCATCGGCCCTTGGCGTGCGGTGAAGGTGCGCGCGTACCAGTCGACGACGTGAGCGCCGATCCGTACGCCCCGCAGAGCGGCGACCCGTCCTACGACGTGCAGGAGTACGACCTCGCGCTCGGCTACCGTGTGCGCACCAACCGGCTCGAGGGCGTGGCCACGATCACCGCTGTGGCGCGGCAGGACATCACCGCCTTCACGCTCGACCTCGTCGGACTCCGCGCGACACGCGTGAAGATCGACGGCGCGCCGGCGCGCCACGTGGGCGGCCCCCGCGCGTTGCGTGTCACTCCGCCGGCCGCGCTCGCCGCGGGCACGTCGTTCACGGTCGAGGTCGCCTATGCCGGCTCACCGGCGCCGCGGCGCTCACGCTGGGGGACCGTCGGGTGGGAGGAACTCACCGATGGCGCCCTCGTCGCGGGGCAGCCGACCGGCGCACCGACCTGGTTCCCCTGCAACGACCGGCCCGACGACCGCGCGCGCATGCGCCTGCGGATCACCGTCGACGACGGGTACACCGTCGCGGCCACCGGCGTGATGGGGGCCGTGACCCGGCGTGGCGGCCGCACGACGACGACCTTCACCGCGGATGTCCCCACCGCGACATACCTCGCGGCCGTGCACGTGGGCCGCTATCGCACGCAGCATCTGGCGGGCAGCGGCGTCGACGTCGTCCCCGCGGTCAGCGTCACCGCGCCGCCGGCGCTCACGGCGGCCGCGGACCGGGCCTTCGCCCGTGTGCCCGAGATGCTGCGCGTGTTCGACCGCCTGTTCGGGCCGTACCCGCAGGAGACCTGCACCCTCGTGGTCACCGCGGACGAGCTCGAGATCCCGCTCGAAGCCCAGGGCCTGGCGGTGTTCGGCATGAACCACCTGGTTCCCGCCGCGCAGCGTCTCGTCGCCCACGAGCTCGCCCACCAGTGGTTCGGCAACAGCGTGGGGATCGCCCGATGGAGTGACATCTGGCTCAACGAGGGCTTCGCCTGCTACGCCGAGTGGCTGTGGTCGGACGCCTCGGGCGGGCCGTCCGTCGACGCCTGCGTCGAGGAGAACTACGCGCGACTCGCCGCCAAGCCCCGCGACCTCCTGCTCGTGGACCCCGGGCCCGACGACATGTTCGACGACCGCGTCTACAAGCGCGGCGCGCTCGCCCTGCACGCGGTGCGTCGTGCCCTGGGCGATGAGGAGTTCTTCGCCGTGCTCCGCGCGTGGACGGCCGACCACCGCCACGCTCTCGTGACGACCGACGACTTCCGCGCCGCGGTGGAGCGGGCCGGGGGAGCGGATGCCGCGTCCCTGCTGTCGAGCTGGATCGATCGCCGCGAGCTGCCCGCACTGCGCTGAATCCTCGAGCCGCTCGCCTCTCGCGAGCGTCGAAGGGAGGAGATTCGCCGCGGGGAGGACTCTGCCGGGCAGAGGATCCTCCCATCAGGTTTCTCCTCCGCTCCGCGGTCTGCGGTCGCGGCTCGAGCGTCACTCGGTCGCGACGGCCACGGCTGCGACCAGTCCCGACGGACCCACGAGGTCGTGACCCGTGATCCACCTCCCCTCGTCGACGCGCGCCGTCCAGGCATCGCCCGCGCCGTCCGCCACCTCGACGCGCGCCGGATCCACCTCGAGACCGCGTCCGTCGGCTTTCAGCGCCGCCTCGACGCGCGCCCACGCGCGGGCATCGGCCCCGGGCAGCACGCGGTCGAGGCCGCGGGCGTCGGCCGGCACGACGTCGATGCCTGCGCGCGCCCACCCCTCGGCGACCATCGCCACCGCCCAGCCGCCTGCGTACGAGACGGAGACCGCGGCATCCGAATCGGACACCCGGATGCGACCGTGATCGCCGCCGCAGCGCGGACAGCGTGAGACGAACGTCGCCCCGGGTAGCAGCGCCGAGAGCAGGGTCCTGGACACCTCGCGCCGCGACACCGTCTCGGAGACCTCTCCCCACGCGACGCGCACACCCCGGGGGAGCGTCACACCGGGGGTTCGTGCGTCTCGATGGCGACGATCCCCGCTCCCGGGTGGTGGACGGGGATGTGCACGACGGAGAACCCGCCGGTCTCGAGGGCCGACGAACTGCCGAGGTACGAACCGCGCATCGTCCCCGTCGCGAGGGCGAGCTCGTGCAGGATGGCCGGCAGCACCGGCCCGTGACTCGCGAGGACCACCGGCTTCCGCGCCCGGACGCGCTCGCCCACGACGTGGCGGACGTCGGCCCGCCCTTCCTCCCACGCGTCCTGGCTGATGTCCGCCGTCGTCTGGATCTTCGCGGCCAACGCCTGCGAGAGCGGCGTGACGGTCCGTACGCACCGCTCCGCCGGGCTCGACACGATCCGCCGGACTCCGAACGCGAGCAGCGGACCGACGATGGCGTTCGCCTGCCGACGACCGCGCGGGGCGAGGGGGCGCGCGGCATCCGGTCCGTCCCACTCCTCGCGCGGGCGCGCCTTGCCGTGGCGCAGGGCGATGACCGGGAAGGTCGGGAGGGCCTTCTCGTCGACCAGTCGGATGAACTCCTCGAGGATCTCGAGGTCGACGGGGTAGCTCAACTGCTTCCGCGCCTTCTTCACGCTCATCCACTCGATGGCGGCGACCTCTTTGTTCGGCACGAAGCTCGACGTGCGCACGGCGGCGTCCGAGGCCTCGGCCGCCCAGTAGTGCACGATCTTCGTGCGCGAGCTCGGCATCCGGTACCGCGAGACGCCGACGGGCACGCCCAGGGCGACGCGGATGCCGGTCTCCTCGCGGATCTCGCGCACGGCGGTCTCGGCCAGCGTCTCGCCGGGGTCGACCTTTCCCTTGGGCAGCGTGATGTCGCGGTACTTGGTGCGATGGATCAGCAGGACGCGGAGCTTTCCCTCGACCTCGCGCCAGACCACGCCGCCCGCCGCGTAGACGGCGGTCTCCGTCACCGCGCCGCCCGCGCGCGCCGCTTGCGCTGCACGCGTGCCATCGTGTGCTCCTGCAGATCGACGAGAGGTGCTCCCTCGGCGTCGACGCTGTGCCGGACCCACTCGCCCTCGGACCCCAGGTGCCACGACATCGTGCCGTCGTCCATCGCGAGGTCGAACAGGGTCGAGAGCTCCTGCAGCTGGCTCGGATCGACGACCCGCACCAGGGCCTCGACGCGACGGTCGAGGTTGCGGTGCATCATGTCGGCACTGCCGATGTAGATCTGCTCGTCGCCGTCGTTCGCGAACGAGAAGATGCGCGAGTGCTCGAGGTAGCGGCCGAGGATCGAACGCACCGTGATGTTCTCGCTCATCCCCGGCACGCCGGGCTTGATCGAGCAGATGCCGCGCACCCAGACCTCGACGGGGACGCCGGCCTGACTGGCCCGGTACAGCGCGTCGATGATCTCTTCGTCGACCATCGAGTTGACCTTGATGCGCACGCGCGCGGGCTTGCCCTCGAGGGCGTTGCGGCGCTCCTTGTCGATGTGACGGAGGAGCCCCTTGCGCAGGTGCAGCGGGGCGACGAGAAGACGCTTGAACTTCTTCTCGATCGCGTAGCCGCTCAGCTCGTTGAACAGGCGCGTGAGGTCGCGGCCGACCTGATCGTCGATCGTGAAGAGGCCGAAGTCCTCGTAGATGCGACTCGTCTTCGGGTTGTAGTTCCCCGTCCCGACGTGGCTGTAGTGGCGCAGTCGCCCCTCTTCCTCGCGGATGACGAGCGCGAGCTTGCAGTGCGTCTTGAGCCCGACGAGACCGTAGACCACGTGGACGCCGGCCTTCTCGAGCTTGCGGGCCCACACGATGTTGTTGGCCTCGTCGAATCGCGCCTTCACCTCGACGAGAGCGAGCACCTGCTTGCCGGCCTCGGCCGCGTCGATCAGGGCCTGCACGATCGGGCTGTCTCCCGAGGTGCGGTACAGCGTCTGCTTGATGGCGAGCACGTGCGGGTCGCGCGCCGCCTGCTCGAGGAACGCCTGCACGCTGGTCGCGAAGGACTCGTAGGGGTGGTGCACGAGCACGTCGCCCTTGCGGATCGCCCCGAACAGGTCGGCGCGCCCGTTCTGCTCCGGCGGCTGGAAGGCGAGGGCCGTCTTCGGCACGTGCGGCGGGTAGTGGAGGTCGGGACGGTCGATGCGCGAGAGATCGAAGAGCCCGCGCAGGTCGAGTGCGCCGGGAAGCCGGTAGACCTCCTGCTCGGTGATGTCGAGCTCGCTCAACAGGAGCGAGCGCGTGACGTCGTCCATGTCCTCGGTGATCTCGAGGCGGATCGGCGGGCCGAAGCGGCGGCGCAGGAGCTCTGCTTCGAGCGCCTGGATGAGGTTCTCGGTCTCGTCTTCCTCGATCGTCATGTCTTCGTTGCGCGTGAGGCGGAACGCATGATGATCGAGGACCTCCATGCCCGGGAAGAGGTCGCCGAGGTGGTTGGAGATGAGCTCTTCGAGGGGGAGGTACCGCACACCCGGTCCCTCGCCCGGAACCTCGACGAAGCGGGGGAGCATGGGCGGCACCTTCAGGCGCGCGAACTCCTGGCGACCGGTCCGCGCGTTGCGGATGCGGATCGCGAGGTTCAGCGACAGACCCGAGATGTACGGGAAGGGGTGCGCCGGGTCGACCGCGAGGGGCATGAGGACCGGGAACACGTTGCGCTGAAAGTACTCCGTCAGCCGCTCGGCCGTGGGCTCGTCGAGCGAGTCCCACGTGACGACCTCGATGCCGGCGTCGGCGAGGGCGGGACGGACCTTCTCTGTCCAGGCCGCTGCGTGCCGCAGCTGGAGGCGGTGCGCCTCCGCCGAGATGTCGGCGAGGACGTCCAGGGGCGCACGGCCGACGTTCGTCGGCACGGCGAGCCCCGTGATGATGCGACGCTTCAGACCGGCGACACGCACCATGAAGAACTCGTCGAGGTTGCTCGCGAAGATCGCGAGGAAGTTCGCGCGCTCCAGCACGGGGACCGACGGGTCCTCGGCGAGCTCGAGCACACGCTGGTTGAAGGCGAGCCAGCTGATCTCACGGTCGAGGTAACGGTGGTCGGGGAGCTGGTCGTCCTCGGCCTCGATCGCCTCGTCGAAGTCGTCGTCGTCCGCGTCGCCGAGGCCCGCGTCGAGCGCGTCGTGTTCCATCATCCCCACATCATTGCAGGGGTCGGTGACACGGGAGTGAACACGCGGTACCCGCGCGCTCCGGCGGGGGTCCTCAGGCGGGAGCGGCCACGGGCGGCTGCTCGTCTTCGTAGACGTTGAAGCGGTAGCCGACGTTGCGCACCGTGCCGATGAGCTGCTCGAGATCGCCGAGCTTGGCGCGCAGACGCCGCACGTGCACGTCGACGGTGCGCGTACCGCCGAAGTAGTCGTACCCCCAGACCTCGCTGAGCAACTGCTCGCGCGTGAACACCCGCGAGGGGTGCGTCGCGAAGAAGTGCAAGAGCTGGAACTCCTTGTAAGTGAGGTCGAGCGGCTTGCCGTGCACCTTCGCGGAGTATGAGGACTCGTCGATCGTGATTCCGGAGGTCTGGATGCGCGTCGAGACCTGATCGGCGCTGCGGCGGCCCATCGCCAGCCGGATGCGGGCGTCGATCTCGGCGGGACCGGCGCCGACCAGCACGACGTCGTCGATGCCCCAGTCGGTCGAGACGGCGGTGAGCCCGCCCTCGGTGATGACGAGGACGAGGGGAGCCTCGATGCCGGTGGTCGTGAGGATCTTGCACAGCGACTTGGCGCCGACCAGATCGAAGCGCGCATCGACGAAGATGATGTCGGCGCTGGGTGCGTTGACCAATTGCGCAGGTTCGGCCGGAATCTGCCGTACCCGGTGGCTCAGAAGTTCGAGCGCAGGCAGCACGGCACCGCCCCCGGGGGCGGAGCTGAGAACGAGAAGTTGAGCCACACGGTCCTCCCAGTGCGGGCTGCCGCACACCCGCCCATCTTAGGGTGAGGCGCGACACGACTCCGCACGACCCCCTCGCACGTGCGCCATGCCTCCGCGTGGGCGATGATGGAGGCATGTCGACGCCCGACCTCGTACCGCGCCGCACCTACGGTGGTGTGATCGCCGTCTGGGTCCTCGCCGTCATCGCCGGTGTCGCCATCGGCATCCTGGTTCCGGCGCACGCGCGTGCGCAGTGGGTCACCGTCGCTCTGGGCGTTTGCGTCATCGCGGCCTTCGCGATCCAGCTCTGGTACGGCCGCTCACAGGCCTTCATCCAGCGGATGGCGGCGAGCGTGCTCGGGGCTCTCGTCGTTCTGGGGCTCATCACGGCGGGCTTCGGGCTGGCGGCCATCGTTCCCCGCTAGGCTGAGCGTATGAACCTCCTCGCGCTCGAACTGTTCTTCGTGGGACTTCTCGGCCTGGCGTCCCTGGCGATCGCCTTCGTCTCGGGAACGGTCATCTGGAACCTCTACCGCGGACAGCGCTGATCGGCATCTCGTGATCGAGATTCCGACGGATCTTCCTGCCGATCTCGTCCCGCTCTCGTGGCTCCTCGGCGTCTGGGAAGGCACCGGAGTCATCGACTACGAGGCGGACGGCCGGTCGTTCTCGGGCGAGTTCGCGCACCGCGTGAGCTTCAGCCACGACGGCGGCGACTTCCTCAACTACTCCGCAGACGCGTGGCTTCTCGACGGGGAGGAGCGGCGCGCGCTGGTCTCCGAGATCGGCTATTGGCGCATCGCCCGACCGTCGACCGGCGCGGACGCCGGCCCGGCCCTCCTGCCGCCGACCGACCCGGCGGTCCTCCGCTCGGCGGACGACGTCGAGAAGCTGCGTAACGGTGACGGCGGGTTCGATCTCGAGGTGAGCCTCGTGCACTCCGACGGCGTCCTCGAGCTGTACGTCGGCCAGGTCAAGGGGCCGCGCATCGACCTCGCCACGGACGCCGTGGTGCGCACCGCCGGCGCGAAGCCGTACACCGCCGCGACGCGTCTGTACGGTCTCGTCGACAACCACCTCCTCTGGGCTTGGGACATCGCGGCCCTCGGGCGCGAGCTCGGTTCGCACGCCTCGGCGCGCCTCGCTCGGGCGGAATGATATGGCCACACTCACGGACGTGCCCGGTGCCGTCGTCGACGACCGGGGCCTCCGCCACGTCGGCTCTCCCGTCGCGGAACAGCGACGCTTGGCATCCGGTGCCGCCCTCGCCCCCCTCGGCGATCGCCGCGTCATCTCGGTCGGCGGCGAAGACCGGCGCAGCTGGCTCGACTCGCTCTCGTCGCAGGCCCTGACGCACCTCGCACCGGGTGTGTCGACGGAGATGCTCATCCTCGATCCGCAAGGGCGCGTCGAACACGCGGCGTCCGTCGTCGACGACGGTGAGACGGCCTGGCTCATCGTCGACGCGACCGATGTCGATGCGCTCGCCGGATGGCTCACGCGTATGCGGTTCCGCCTGCGGGTCGACGTGAAGGACCGCTCCGACGACCTCTTCGTCGTCGGCGGAACCCGCGATGCCGTGTCGTCTCTCTCGACCGTCGCGCCCGTCTGGGTCGACCCGTGGCCGGATGTGTCGCCCGGAGGCTGGGCGTACGCGCGCGTCGACCCGCACCCCGGTTCCGACCGCGACTGGGCCGAAGCGATTCTGGATGCCGCGGAGTTCGACCGCGTGATCGACGCCGCCGTGCGCGGCGAGGTCGCGCTCGCCGGTCTCGATGCCGTGGAGGCGCTCCGCGTGGCGGCCTGGCGCCCTCGGGTCGGTGTCGACGCCGACGAGCGGTTGCTCCCGCACGAGATGGACTGGCTGCGGACCGCGGTCCACCTGTCGAAGGGCTGCTACCGCGGCCAGGAGACGGTGGCCAAGGTGCACAACCTCGGCCACCCGCCGCGGCGCGTGGTCGCCCTCCAGCTCGACGGCAGCGACAACGTCCTTCCGCAGCGCGGCGACGAGGTGCGCGCCGGGGATGCGGTGATCGGGGCCATCACCTCGGTCGCCGTGCACCATGAAGAGGGACCGATCGCCCTGGCCCTGATCAAGCGCAACGCCCCCGAGGGCGTCCCGCTCGTCGTCGACACCGCCGACGGCCCGCTGGCCGCCGCGCAAGAGACCGTCGTCCCCGCCGATGCGGGCGCGACAGCCTCGATTCCGCGGCTTCCGCGCCTCGGACGCCGCCGCGCCGCGGAATGACCGCCGACGACTCCTCGACCACCACGGTCGGGGTCGTGGTCTCTCGCCCGGGATGGCGCGTCGCCCTCGCGCGGCGCGGTACCCGGGTGCGCGAGTCCCTCCCCGCCATCGCGCAGATCGTCGTCGCGGCCACCGCGGCCTACTGCTTCGCGCATTTCGTTCTCGGGCACAGCGTCCCGCTGTTGGCCGCCACCGTTACCGTCTCGAGCCTGGGGCTCGTCCGCGACGCGCGGCCTTGGCGCGTCGCCGAGACCGTGGCCGGGATGCTCGTCGGCATCCTCATCGCCGAACTCGTCTTGCTGATCGCGGGCGCCGGGTGGTGGCAGATCGCGCTCGCGATGACCGTCACGCTCCTCGCCGCACGGTTCCTCTCCCCGCAGCCCGGCTTCGCCCTCGCCGCGGTCGTGCAGTCGCTCATCGCGCTCGTCCTCGTCTCGGGCGTGCCGTTCCTGCGGCTGGTCGACGGAGCGATCGGGGGAGTGGCGGCTCTCATCGTGACCGCCCTCATCCCACGGACCCTGCGCCGCACCGAGCTCCGCGACGCGGACGAGCTGTTCGACGCGCTCGACGTGGCGATGACGACGATCGTGCGGGCGCTCCGCAAGGGAGACAGGGCGCGTGCCGAGCGCGGTCTCGAGCGCGCGCGGTCGCTGCAGACCTACGTCGACGCGTGGAGCGGATCGCTCGAGTCCGGGCAGGAGGTCGCTCGTATCTCGCCGTTCCTCCGCCGCCAGCGCACCGAGCTGCAAAGACACGCCCGCGTGCGGGAGGCCCTCGACCTGGCCACCCGCAACCTGCGCGTGGTCGCGCGGCGCGCCGCCTATCTCTGCGCCGACGGCCACCCCCGACCGGTACCCGCCGACCTCCTCGCGGAGCTGGCGCGCGGCGCGTCGCTGGTCCGCGACAGCCTCGACGACATCTCCCTGGAACCGGCGGCGCGCGCGGCCGTCGTCGCGGTGATCCGGCGCCTCGACCCGGCGGCCCTGCTCCCGGGCGGTGGGGTCGGCGAGCTCAACCTCGTCGCCGCGATGCGGCCGCTCGCCGTCGACCTTCTGGTCGCCGCGGGGATGCCGTCGGCCGAGGCGCGCTCCCTGCTCCCGCGCATCTGACCGGCGCCACTCCGCCGGCGTCGACGCGCCCGCGCGTCTCAGCGCGGCGCCACGGCGTCCCAGGCCACCTCGACCTCGCCGAGCCTCCACCGCTCGCGCCGCCGCAGCGGCCAGCCGGCGTCGGCGAGGGCGTGCATCGCCGTCCTCCAGCGGTGCGCGGGCCCGAAGGGCGCGACCGCCGCCGCTCGTGTCCATTCCCGATCGAGGGATGCCACGAACTCGTGCACCCGCTCGCCGGCGACGTTGCGATGAATCAGCGCCTTCGGCAGGCGCTCGGCGGCGATCGCGGGGGAGTCCAGCTCCGCGAGACGCAGCGAGATGGTGAGACTCCGCGGCACGGCATCCGCCCCCACCTCGATCCACGTCGCGACCCGTCCGATCTCGTCGCACGTCCCCTCGACGAGGATGCCGTCGGGCTGCAGCCGCGTGCACATGAGCGCCCACGCCGCGGCGACGTCGGACTCGTCGTACTGCCGCAGGACGTTGAGGGCTCGGATGACGGCGGGTCGGCGCGCTCCGGGGACGGGGACCTCGAAGCCGCCGCGGGCGAAGGACACGCCCTCGATCCCCGCGGACTGCTCGCGCGCGCGGGCGACGCGCTCGGGGTCGATCTCGAGCCCGAGGACCTCGGCATCCGGTCGCTGGCTTCGCAGACGCGCGAGAAGCTCGAGGGGCGTGACAGCGCTCGCCCCGAAGCCGAGGTCGATCACGAGCGGGTCCTCGGTGCGGCGGAGGACCGGATGCCGAGCGATCCAGCGATCGATCCGGCGCAGGCGATTGGTCCCGGTCGTGCCGCGGGTCGGGCGGCCGACGGGGGAGGAAGTCACGTCCGCCATGATGCCAGTCGCGGCTCGGGGTGTGTCCGTGGTCCTCGCTAGCATGGAGTCATGCCTCACACGCTGATCCTCCTCCGCCACGGGCAGAGCGAGTGGAACAAGACCAACCAGTTCACCGGCTGGGTCGACGTGCGACTCACCGACCAGGGCAAGGCCGAGGCGAAGCGCGGCGGCGAACTGCTCGCCAAGTCCGGCGTGCTGCCCGACGTGCTGCACACCTCGGTGCTGAGCCGCGCGATCCAGACCGCGAACATCGCGCTCGACGCGGCCGACCGCCTGTGGATCCCGGTCAAGCGCTCGTGGCGCCTGAACGAGCGCCACTACGGCGCCCTGCAGGGCAAGGACAAGGCGCAGACGCTCGAGGAGTTCGGCAACGAGCAGTTCATGCTCTGGCGCCGTTCGTTCGACGTGCCGCCGCCGCCGCTGCCCGCCGACGACCAGTACAGCCAGGTCGGCGACCCGCGCTACGTGGGCATCGACGGCGAGGTGCCCGACACCGAGTCGCTCGCCATCGTCATCGACCGCATGCTGCCCTACTGGCACTCCGACATCGTGCCCGACCTGCAGGCCGGCAAGACCGTGCTCGTGACGGCCCACGGCAACTCGCTGCGCGGCCTCGTCAAGCACCTCGAGGGCATCAGCGACGCCGACATCGCCGAGCTCAACATCCCGACCGGCATCCCGCTCGTCTACCGCCTCGACGACGACATGAAGCCCCTCGGCCCCGGCGAGTACCTCGACCCGGAGGCCGCTGCCGCCGGTGCGGCCGCCGTCGCCGCGCAGGGCAACAAGCACTGACGCCGCAACGATGAAGGGGTGGATGCCATGGCATCCACCCCTTCGACGTTCGTGCGGTCAGATGACCGGGCTGGATTCGACCTCGTCGTCGGCGCCGGCCCAGTCGCCGGTCGCGAGGTAGACGACCTTCTTGGCGACCGACACCGCGTGGTCCGCGAAGCGCTCGTGGTAGCGGCTCGCGAGGGTCGCGTCGACCGTGGCCGTGGCCTCGCCCTTCCACGAGTCGCCGAGCACCTTCTCGAAGACGCTGACGTGCAGCTCGTCGATGTCGTCGTCGGCGTCGCGGATCGCCTCGGCGATGCGCAGGTCCTGCGTGCGCAGCAGCTCGGCGAGCTTGCGCGCGACCTCGACATCGAGCTCGCCCATCCGGGTGAACGTCGTCTTCAGCCCCTTGGGGATGGCGCGCTCGGGGAAGCGCGAGCGCGCGAGCTGCGCGATGTGCTCCGCCATGTCGCCCATGCGCTCGAGCGATGCGCTGACCCGCAGCGCCGTGACGACGATGCGGAGGTCGCGCGCGACCGGCTGCTGGCGAGCGAGGATCTCGATGGCGAGCTCGTCGAGCTCGAGGGCCTTCTCATCGATGATCGCGTCGGCCTCGATGACCTCTTCGGCCAGGGAGACGTCGCTCGTGCCGAACGCGCGCGTGGCGCGGTCGATGGCGACCGCCACGAGGTCGGCGATCTCGACCAGGCGGCCCTGAACGTCCTCGAGGGACTGGTGGAATACTTCGCGCATCGCGGTACCTTCCGTCGGCGGCACGGCACAGGGACGTCCCGCTACCTCCCGGGATTGTTTCCAGCGAAGATGAACGAACGGTGCCGTGACAGTGAATAGTAACGTTCGGCTTCGGCATCCCGTGCCTGAACGGCCGGTGACGCCGTGACCTCGCCTTTACTCTGGTGACATGGAACCACCGCAGCTCTCGCTGCTCGCGCTCCTCATCGGGCTCCTGCTCGGGGGCGGCATCGTCGGCCTCGTGGTCAGCGCTCTGCGCGCGCGGGATCGATCGCTCGCGCTGACGACCGTGGACCTCCCCGAAGGGGTCGAGGCCATGCTCGGGGCGATGGACGACCCCGCCTTCGTCTGCGACATGTCGTCGACCGTGCTGGCGCTGTCGTCGACCGCGGGGGTGTTCGGCCTGGTCGCCGGAGAGGTGATCGCGAGCGACGAGCTCCGGCGTGTGGCCCGCGCGGCCCGCGACTCCGGGGCGTCTGTGAGCGAGAACCTGCGTCTGCGTCGGGGAGCGGCTCCCGCGGAGCCGCGTCTGGTCGCGGTGCGGGCCACGCCCATCTCGGCGCGACTGGTCCTTCTCGTCCTGCGCGACATCACGGAGCGCGAACGCGTCGAAGAGATGCGGCGCGACTTCGTGGCGAACACCAGTCATGAGCTCAAGACCCCGGTGGGTGCCGTGAGCCTGCTGGCCGAGGCGATCGAGTCCGCCGCCGAGGACCCCGAGCAGGTCCGCTACTTCTCGTCGCGCCTGCAGGCCGAGGTCACCCGGCTCGGCGGGCTGGTCAATCGCATCCTGAGTCTGTCCCGACTGCAGGCCTCGGACGAGCTGCGCGACGTGCGGGACGTGTCGATCGACGAGGTGGTCACGTCCGCGGTCGAGGCCTACGCCGTCGCGGCGGACTCGGCGCAGGTGACCGTCGTCCGCGGAGGGACGAAGGGGCTGTGGGTGCGCGGGGAGCCGCAGATCCTCACCGAGGCCCTCGGCAACCTCGTCGCCAACGCGATCGCGTACTCGCCGAGCGGATCGAAGGTCGGTGTCGGCGTCAAGCTCGACGACACGGTCGTCGAGATCGCCGTCACCGACCGCGGAATCGGGATCCCCGAGGCCGATCAGCACCGGGTCTTCGAGCGCTTCTACCGCGCCGACCAGGCGCGATCCCGCCGCACCGGGGGGACCGGTCTCGGCCTGTCGATCGTCAAGCACGCCGTGCAACGCCACGGCGGCGAGGTGCGCCTGTGGTCGCGCCCCGACCGCGGGTCGACCTTCACCATCCGCTTGCCCATGTCCGAGGCGCCCGACCTCGAACCCGCCCGCCCGAAGTCGGGACGGAAGGGCCGCAAGGCCGCTTCCGCCCCGCGTCCCGCCCCCATGAACGGAGACCCCGTATGACCCGCGTTCTGATCGTCGAGGACGAGCCGGACCTCGCCGACCCGCTGGCCTATCTGCTGCGGCGGGAGGGATACGAGGTCGAGATCGCCGAGGACGGCGCGCTCGCTCTGTCGGCCTTCCACGACCGCGGCGCGGACATCGTGCTGCTCGACCTGATGCTCCCGGGCATGCCCGGCACCGAGGTGTGCCGTCAGCTCCGCCTGTCGTCGCACGTGCCGATCATCATGTTGACCGCGAAGGACTCCGAGGTCGACATCGTCGTGGGTCTGGAGCTGGGCGCCGACGACTACGTGACGAAGCCGTACTCGACGCGCGAGCTGCTCGCACGCATGCGGGCGGTCCTGCGGCGACGGACACCGGATGACACCGACCTCGACGATCGCGTGCTGAGCGGGGGTCGCGTGACCCTGGACATCGACCGGCACACGGTGGCGGTGGACGGCAGCGAGATCAACATGCCGCTGAAGGAGTTCGAGCTGCTCGAGGTCCTGATGCGCAACGCCGGGCGGGTGCTCACGCGCGGCCAGCTCATCGATCGCGTGTGGGGGACCGACTACTTCGGCGACACGAAGACCCTGGACGTGCACATCAAGCGCATTCGCTCGCGCATCGAGCAGAGCCCGAGCGAGCCGACGATGCTCGTCACCGTTCGAGGGCTCGGTTACCGCTTCGAATCCTGAGACCGCAACGAGGAAGGCGCCGACGGGAAACCGTCGGCGCCTTCCTCGTTGCGGGCGAGAAGTCGACCGCTTACGGCGTGGGAGTCGGCGTCGGGACGCTGGGCGTCGACGTCGAGCTCGGCAACGGCATCGGGGTGGCGGTGACCGTCGGGAACGGGGTCGGCGCGAGGGTGCTGAGGTACTCGAGGGCGCCGTCGAGGACGGGGACCTGCATGAGCGCACCTTCGCCGTCGCCGGACTGGAAGTACACGGGGACGGTCGAACCGGGAACGGCGTCGATGCCCTCGAGGCGGAGCGGCTCCACGCCGCTCGCGAGGTCACCGAGGCTCAGAGTGGTGCTGGCGGGGACGTTGACCGATGCGCGCACCGCCGACGAGCCCTCGCCGACCTCGACGCGGAGCGTCTGCGGCTGGGTCGTGGAGTTGACCACGGCGGCGACGAAGTTGCCGAGCTCGCCGTCCTTGTCGGCCACGATCAGTGCGTTGCGCACATCGAGGGGGCCGGAGGCGGCGGGGACGTTCACGCCGTCAGAGGCGGAGTAGTCGATCGTCGTCGCCTGCGGCGCGAGGATGTTGCAACCCGTCGTGCCCAGCACGACAGCGGCACCTACGGCGATGGACGCGATCAGGCGCGATTTCACGGATCCTCCCAGGACGACAGACGGCACGCCCCCATCCTACGGGGTCGGCGCGCCGAGGTCGGCTCGGGCGCGCGTGTGCGGGCCGTTCGCGCGCGCGAGGCGCGCGGGCGGAAGAGGCGTCGGCTGGGAGGGCGGAACCTTAGCGTATGACTGCCTGTGGTATCCTGGATGTTGCCGAAAGGACATAACTCCATGCTTTTTGAGGTTGGCGAGACCGTCGTTTACCCGCACCATGGCGCGGCCACGATCATCGAGGTCAAAGAACGCGTCATCAAGGGCGAGACGAAGAAATACCTGAAGCTGAACGTCACGCAAGGCGACCTCGTGATCGAGGTCCCGGCTGACAACGTCGACCTCGTCGGCGTTCGCGACGTCATCGGCAAAGAGGGTCTCGATCGCGTCTTCGACGTGCTGCGCGCACCGTTCACCGAAGAGCCCACCAACTGGTCCCGCCGGTACAAGGCGAACCTCGAGAAGTTGGCGTCGGGTGACGTCATCAAGGTGAGCGAGGTCGTCCGCGACCTGTGGCGTCGCGACCAGGATCGCGGCCTGTCCGCGGGTGAGAAGCGCATGCTCGCCAAGGCCCGCCAGATCCTCGTGTCGGAGCTCGCTCTGGCCGAGAAGACCGACGAAGACCGCGCGAGCGTCGTGCTCGACGAGGTCCTCGCGTCCTGAGACGCTCCATCGCCCGTCGTTCGTTCCGAGCGGCGGGCGATGCCCGCGCTAGCGTAGGGGAGTGACCCCCTCGCCTCTCCCGCGCCTCGCCCTCATCGTCGTCGCCGCCGGCTCCGGAACCCGTCTGAACGGGGGAGGGCCGAAGGCGTTCGTCGCTCTCGATGACCGCTCCATCCTGGAGCACGCTCTCGACGGGGTGTTCGCTGCACCGTCCGCGCATGTCGTGGTCGTCGTGCCCGAGGGGTACGGGGACGCCGCTCGCGCCGCCGCGAAGGATCGGGGCGAGAAGGTGGACGTCGTCATCGGCGGTCGCACCCGGCAGGAGTCGGTCGCCGCCGGTCTGGCGGTCCTCGAGAAGAGCGTCGAGTTCGTCCTCGTGCACGACGCAGCCCGCGCGTTGACGCCGGTCGCCGTGTTCGAGCGCGTCGTCCAGGCCCTCGAACAGGGTGCATCCGCCGTCATCCCCGCGGTCCCGGTCGTCGACACGATCAAGCGCGTCGACGGCGACGGCGTGATCCTGGCAGCGGTCGACCGATCGGAGCTCGCCGCGGCCCAGACCCCCCAGGGTTTCCGTCGCGATGTCCTCGAGGAGGCGGTCGCCGCCGCCGACGCGGACCACACGGACGACGCCGCCCTCGTCGCCGCCGCCGGTCACACGGTCGTCACGGTCGCGGGAGACGCGAACTCGTTCAAGATCACCACGGCCCCCGACCTCGACCGCGCCCGGGGCCTCGTCGCCCCCCGGCCGGCGATGATCCCCCGCATCGGCATCGGGACCGACGTGCACGGATTCGGAGGAGAGGGCGCGCTCTGGCTCGCGGGACTCGAGTGGCCGGGGGAGACGGCGCTGTCCGGGCACTCCGACGGTGACGCCGTCGCGCACGCGATCGTCGACGCGGTCCTCGCCGCCGCGGGACTGGGCGACATCGGCACCCACTTCGGCACCGATCGTCCCGAGTTCGCCGGGGCCCATGCCGAGGCCTTCCTCTCGCACACGGTCGGCCTCCTGGCGGCCGCCGGATGGCGCGTGGGCAACGTCTCGGTCCAGGTGCAGGCGAATCGTCCGCGGTTCGCCGCTCGCCGGATCGAGGCCGAGCGGGCTCTGTCGGTCGCTCTCGGCGGGGTGCCGGTGTCGGTCAGTGCCACCACGACGGACGGCCTGGGGTTCACCGGGCGCACCGAGGGCGTCGCCGCGTTCGCGACCGCCCTGGTCGTCCCTCTCTAGAGCGCCCGCGTCATGAAGGTCGACAGCGGATCGGCCGTGTATGCACCGAACGGCGGGCATTCGCGGAAGCCCTCGCTGGCGTAGAGTCCGCGCGCCGCCGCGAAGTCGTCACCGCTGCCGGTCTCGAGCCAGAGATTCCGGATGCCGCGCGCCCGCGCCTCTCCCATGATGTGACGGAGGATCGCGCGGCCCACCCCGCGGCCGAGGAAGGCCTCGGTCACGCGCATCGACTTGAGCTCTCCCTCGCCGTCGCCCCACGCGGCGAGGGCGCCGATGCCCGCGAGCTCCGCGTCCGCCCACGCCGACCAGAGCGAGGCCCCCGTGCCGACGAGCGCCTCGGCGTCCAGGGCGTGACAGCTCTCGGGCGGCGTGTTCTCCTGCATGCCCGCGACGTGAGCGGTGACGAGCTCGCGTGTGGCGACGGTGGACAGGTCGTCGAGGCGGATGTCGAGATGCATTCCGCGATGCTAACCGCGGCGTGTTTCGGGGAGGGGTCCGTCAGCGGTCGCACCGAGGGCCGCGGTGATCTCGGCGGTGGTGGCGTGAAGTTCGCGCTCGATGGATGACACGGTGTCGCCGTCGGCCAGTCGGGCCGGGAGGGCGACCGAGACGGCGAGCGGAAGCGCCCCCTCGGCGAACACGGGGGCCGCGACGGCGGCGAGACCGGCCATGACGCTTCCGGACGTCACCGACGACCGTCGTTCCCGAACGCTCGAGCGGATCAGCTCTGCGTGAGCCATCGCCTCGGCGATGCTTTCGTTCGCGGCGGCCTCGACGATGGCGGATCTGGTCATGGCCTCGGGAAGGTAGGCGAGGAACACCTGTCCGACCGACGAGTCGAGCAGCGGCAGCGTCGAGCCGATGCGGATGTTCATGGGGAGCGCGTGTTCGCCGTACTCCCAGTGCACGAGCACCGGGCCGTTGTCTCCCCAGACGGCGAGGTTGACCGAGTGCGTCGTTCGGTCGCGGAGGGCCGGGAGATACTCGGTGGCCACCGCGACCTCGTCGACGCGACGGAGGGCTTCGATGCCGACGCGACGGGCCGCCGGACCGAAGTCGTACAGTCCTGTGCGCTGCGATTGCGAGACGAGGCCGACGCGGACGAGGCTGACCAGGTAACGGTGGACCTTGCTCGCGCTCATCCCGCAGGCCTGGGCGACCTGGGACAGCGTGCGGGGCCCGCGTCCCTCCTCCAGTGCGCGCACCACCTGCATCGCGAGTTCGACGGACTGGATCCCCTGTCGCTGAGGGGCGGAATGGTCGTCCTCGGTCCGGTCGGGCATCTTCCGATGCTAGCGGGGCTCGTGCTACGGTCGTATTCACTATGGTGAACACGTTCACGATAGTGAAACGGTATCGAAGGAGATCCGGATGACGATGAACGATGTGGTGATCGTGGGATGCGGCCCGACCGGCATGACGTTGGCGGCGCTGCTGGGTCGGCAGGGCCGACGAGTCACGGTGCTCGAGCGCTACGAGAACCTCTACAACCTCCCGCGCGCAGCGGCCTTCGACGACGAGACGATGCGGACGTTCCAGAAGCTCGGCGTCGCCGAGCGGATGCTGCCCGGCACCAATGTCCAGTCGGGATACGTCTGGACGAACGCCACGGGCGAAGTGCTGCTCGACATCGAGTACGACAACCCCGGCCGGAGCGGCTGGCCGGCGCAGTACATGATGTATCAGCCGCACGTGGAGAAGACGCTCGTCGACCTCCTCGAGACGCTGCCCACCGTCGAGATCGTCCGTGGAGCGACGGTCACCGCCCTGCACGAGGGCGAGGATCACGTCACGATCTCGGCCGTCCGCGCCGACGGCTCCGTGCTCGAGGTGTCCGGTCGCTTCGTGGTCGGGGCCGACGGGGGCAACGGCTTCGTCCGCTCGCACATCGGATCCACCTGGCAGGACTACGGGTTCTTCGAGAACTGGCTCGTCTGCGACTTCGCGCTCGCGGGGGAGGTGGCGACCCTGCCGACCTTCCGGCAGGTGTGCGACCCCGCCGGACCGATCGCGATCGTGAACATCGGTCCCGGCCACCACCGCTTCTCGTTCCGTCTGGAGCCGGGCCAGACGCGCGAAGAGGTCACCGACCCCGCGTTCGTCTGGGCGAAGGTCTCGGCCTACCTGCAGCCGGACGAGGCCGAGCTCATCCGCACGGCCAACTACACCTTCATGTCGCTGATCGCCCACACCTGGCGAGCCGGCCGGGTGCTGCTCGCCGGTGACGCCGCGCACCAGATGCCCCCGTTCCTCGCGCAGGGCATGGTCTCCGGCATCCGTGATGCCCGGAACCTCGCCTTCAAGCTCGGCATGGTGCTCGACGGGGCGCCGGACGCGCTCCTGGACACCTACCAGGCCGAGCGCGAGCCGCACGTGCGCTTCATCACCGAACGCGCGGTCGAGCTCGGTCGGGTGCAGACCGAGCGCGATCCCGAGCGGGCAGCCGTGCGTGACGAACGGATGCTCGCCGCTCGGCGAGCGAACCGGAAGCCCGACAAGCTGGTGTACCCCGCGCTGCGCGGCGGACTCATCGCCAACGACGGCAGCCTGTTCCCGCAGGGACTCGTCTCGACCGCGCAGGGGACCGCTCTCTTCGACGATCTGGCTCCGGCCGACTGGCTGATCGTCGTGTCGGAACCGACGGCGCTGTCTGCTCTGGACGACGAGCTGCTCGCCGCGTACGCGGCCGTCGGCGGCGAGGTCGCGACGTTCGCGATCACCTCGATGTTCGAGCCCGCGCGGTTCTCGGACACCGGCGGCGTCTACACGCGGTACTTCCGCGACAACGGTCTCGTCGCGGCGGTCGTCCGCCCCGACCGCTACACCTACGGTGTGGCATCCACCCCGGAGGAGCTGCGCTCGCTCGTCGCGACGCTGCTCGCCTCCCTCGCCGCCCCCGAGAAGGAAGCAGTACTCAGCCGATGAACGGAAAGATCGCCCTCGAGGAGCACTTCGCCATCCCGCAGACGCTCCAGGACTCCGCCGGCTTCGTGCCCGGCGACTACTGGAAGATCCTGCAGGACCGTCTCCTCGACATCCACGGTCAGCGTCTCGATCAGATGGATGCACACGGCATCGAGACCTGCGTCCTCTCGCTCAACGCCCCCGCGATCCAGGCGATCCCGCAGCGCGATCGTGCGATCGAGTACGCCCGCATCGCGAACGACGTGCTCGCCGAGGAGGTCGCGAAGCGGCCCGACCGCTTCCGGGCCTTCGCGGCTCTGCCCCTGCAGGATCCGGATGCCGCGACGGCCGAGCTGCGGCGATGCGTCGACGAGCTCGGTTTCGTCGGCGCTCTGGTGAACGGCTTCTCGCAGGACGAGCAGCACGGGGGTGGACAGGACCCCCTGTACTACGACCTCCCGCAGTACCGACCGTTCTGGGCCGAGGTCGAGCGGCTCGACGTGCCGTTCTATCTCCACCCGCGCAACCCTCTCCCGCAGGATGCCCGCATCTACGACGGGCACCCCTGGCTGCTCGGACCGACCTGGGGCTTCGCGCAGGAGACCGCGGTGCACGCCCTGCGGCTCATGGCGAGCGGACTCTTCGACGAGCACCCCGGCCTGAAGATCGTGATCGGGCACATGGGTGAAGGCATCCCGGCCATGCTGTACCGCATCGATCACCGCAACAAGTGGGTCGAGGCTCCGCACACGTACCCCGCGGCGCGGAAGTTCGTCGACTACTTCGCCGAGAACTTCTGGATCACCACGTCGGGCAACTTCCGCACCCAGAGCCTCATCGACGCCGTGCTGGAGGTGGGCGCCGATCGCATCCTCTTCGCGACCGACTGGCCCTTCGAGAACATCGATCACGCCGCGGACTGGTTCGACACGGCATCCATCTCCGATGCCGATCGTCGCAAGATCGGCCGCACCAACGCGCAGAGCCTCTTCCGGCTCGGCGCGGGGGAGTGACACGGCGATGGGCCTGAGCTTCGATCACCGCACCCTCGGCCAGAGGGTGCTGTTCGGGACGGATGCCGCGGCCGACAACGTCGCGGCGGCGGTCGGGGATCTGGGGGCCCGTCGTGTGCTCCTCATCGCGGATGCCGCGTCCCACGGGGTCGTCGACCGGATCCTCGGGCGGGTCCCCGTGGCCGCCCGGATCGACGAGGTGGTGCAGCACGTGCCCGTCGAGAAGGGCGAATCCGCCGTACGGTTGGCCCAGGAGTCCGATGCCGACCTCGTCCTCACCGTCGGCGGCGGGTCGGCGACGGGGCTCGGCAAGTTCGTCGCGCGCGACACCGCGCTGCCGCTGGTCGCCGTTCCCACGACCTTCGCGGGCTCGGAGGCCACCGATGTGTGGGGGCAGACCGAGGGTGGGCGCAAGGTCACCGGCGTCGACCCCCGTGTGCTGCCGCGCGCTGTCGTGTACGACGCGTCGCTCTCGCGGTCGCTTCCGGTCGGCCTCGCGACCGCGAGCGGAATAAACGCCCTCGCGCACGCGGTCGACGGTTTCTGGGCGCCGCGCGCGGACCCGATCAACCGGGCGCTCGGTGCCGAGGGGATCCGCGTGCTCGTGCCGGGCCTCCGCCGCCTCGTCGCCGATCCCGACGACCTCGAGGCGCGCGAGCAGACCCTGTACGGCGCGTATCTCGCCGCCGTTGCCTTCGCATCGGCCGGCAGCGGCATCCACCACAAGATCTGCCACACCCTGGGCGGTGCCTACAACCTCTCTCACGCCGAGATGCACGCGATCGTCCTGCCGTACGTGACCGCGTTCGTCGCTCCGGCCGCACCGGACGCCGCGAACCGCGTCTCGCAGGCCCTCGGCGGCGGGGCGGCGGGTGCGGGGCTCCTCGCGCTGCGCGCCGAGCTGGGGGTGCCGGCGGGGCTCCGCGACCTCGGCATGCGCGAGGACGACATCGTCGAGGCGGCGGAGCTCGCGCTCCCGTCTATCCCGGCGAGCACCCCCCGCCCGGTGGACCTGGACGACCTGACGACCCTCCTGCGCGCGGCGTGGGCGGGCGCACCCCTGGAGGAGGTGGCGGCATGACCGTCGAGACCGATGAGCAGAGCGCCCGTGAGGACGCCCTGGTCGAACGGGTCCGGGCGTCGTTCGCGGGGACGCCCGACGAGCGGCTGAAGTTCCTCATGGAGGAGCTGGTGGACACCCTGCACGACTACGTCCGCCGTGTGCGGCTGGCCGAGCAGGAATGGAACGCCGCGATCGACTTCCTCACGCGCGTCGGGCGCATCACGAGTCCGACGCGGCAGGAGTTCGTGCTGCTGTCCGACGTCCTCGGGGTGTCGATGCAGACGGTCACCGTCAACAACGAGGCGGTGGGGGATGCCACCGAGGCGACGGTGTTCGGACCGTTCTTCCTCAACGACTCGCCGGAGATCCCGCTCGGGGGCGACCTCTCCGGGGGCGCCCCGGGCGAGCCGGCGTGGGTGGAGGGATCGGTGCGCGACGTCGAGGGGACACCGATCCCCGGGGCGCGCATCGAGGTGTGGGAGGCGGACGAGGACGGTCTCTACGACGTCCAGCACGAGGACTTCGAGGTGTACGGCCGCGCCCACCTGTTCAGCGACGGCGAGGGCGGTTACCGCTTCTGGGGCCTGTTCCCCACGCCCTATCCCATCCCCGACGACGGTCCGGTGGGGGAGCTGCTGCGCGCGACCGGTCGGAGCCCCTATCGCGCGGCGCACCTGCACTTCCTGGTGACCGCGCCCGGATACCGGACCCTGGTCACGCACATCTTCGTCCGCGGAGACGAGCTGCTGGACGCGGACTCCGTCTTCGGCGTCCGCGACAGCCTGATCTACGACTGGTCGCATCACGCCGCCGACGAACCGACCCCCGACGGTCGCGACGTGGGCGGCCGGAGCTGGGCCCGCACCCGCTTCGACATCGTGCTCGCCCCCGGGGAAGGGGTCGATCACACCACCCTCATGCGCTGACGACCCTCGCCCGCGCATTCCCGCAGTACCCGACGTTCTCTCAACGGTGAGGAGCCGAAGCATGACCACATCCACCGCCCGTGCGGCCGCGACCCGAGCGCCGCGCCCGCTTCTCAGCAGCGGTCGCGCCCTCGCGATCGCGACGCTGATCTGTACCCTCGAGGGGTTCGACCTCGCCGTCTGGGGGGCCTCCGTCCCCCTCATCATGAAGGACCCCGGCTTCGGCCTGACCCTTCCCGCCGCCGGCCTCATCGGCGCGATCATCAGCGTCGGAATGCTCATCGGCGCCGCCGTCGCGGGCGCCATCGTGCAGCGCGTCGGTCAGGTCCGGCTGATCGGCGTCGCCGTCGTGCTGTTCACCGTCGGCATGCTCGTCTGCGCCGTCGCCGGGGAGCCGGTGCTCTTCGGCGTCGGTCGCCTGGTGGTCGGACTCGGCCTGGGCGTCGTCCTGCCCACCGTGAACGCGTACACCGCCGACATCAGCAAGCCGGGGCGCATCGGCCGCAACATCGGTCTCACGATGGCCGGTTACGGTCTCGGCGCGCTCTGCGCGCCCCTGCTGGCCGCTCTCCTGCAGCAGCAGAGCTACCGGTGGCTGTACGTGATCGGCGTCATTCCGGCGCTGATCCTGCTGCCGCTGCTGCGCCGTCTGCCGGAGAGTCCGGCGTTCCTCTGGCGCACCGGTCGTCGCGACGAGGCGCGCGAGCTGGCGACGGCCTTCGGCCTCCCCGACCCGAGCGCCCAGGTCGAGAGCCACCCGGGACGCTGGCTCGGACTCGGTGCGCTGTTCGCAAAGGGGGTGGCCCCCGCGACCGTGCTGTTCTGGATCGTGTCCTTCTGCGGTCTGCTGCTGGTGTTCGGGATCAGCGCGTGGCTGCCGACCATCCTCCAGGCCGCGCAGTACGCCATCGGCAACGCGCTCTTCCTCACGGCGGCGATGTGGCTCGGCGTCATCGTCGGCGTGATCGTGGGCGGCCGTATCGCCGACATCATCGGTGCCAAGGCGATGGTCGTCATCGCGTTCCTCACCGGCACGTTGGGTCTCGTCCTGATGGCGTTCGCTCCGCCGCTGTGGCTGATGTACGTGCTCATGTTCATCAGCGGGTTCGGCTTCATCGGTTCGCAGATCATGAGCAACGCGCTCATGGTGACCCGCTACCCGACGGAGCTGCGCGCCAACGGCATCGCGTGGGCGCTGTCGATCGGGCGTATCGGCGCGATCGTCGGCCCCCCGCTCGGAGCCGCCGTGCTCGCCGCGCAGGTCCCCGTCGAGTGGAACTTCTACGCCTTCGCGATCCCGGCCCTGGTCGGTGCCGTCGCCGCTCTCCTGGTGCCGCGCATCACGGCGAGCCGATCGACTCGCTGACCTTTCCGAGCGTTCGTGTGCCGCGGGCACCCTCCGGGGTCGCTCGCGGCACATGTCGTGTGTCGGGGACTCGGGTCGCCGTCAGGGGCGGCCGGTAGGCTGGGGCGGTGACTGTTCGGCTGTACGACACGAAGGCGCAGGCCCTGCGCGACTTCGCTCCTCTCGACCCCTCGAACGTCACTGTCTACGTCTGCGGTCCCACCGTGCAGTCGGGTCCGCACATCGGCCATGTGCGCGCGGCCCTCGCCTTCGATCTGCTCCGTCGCTGGCTCGCGCATCGGTACGGCCGGGTGACCTTCGTCCGCAACGTCACCGACATCGACGACAAGGTCCTCGCGAACGCCACCGACACCGAGCCGTGGTGGGCGCTCGCCTACCGCATGGAGCTCGAGTTCACCCGCGCGTACGCGGCCGTCGGCATCCTTCCTCCCACGTACGAGCCGCGGGCGACCGCCTCCGTGACGCAGATGCAGGAGCTGATCGCCGAGCTCATCGAGCGCGGTCACGCGTACGCCGCCGCCGGTGACGTCTACTTCGACGTGCGGTCCTGGCCCGCCTACGGCGAGCTGACCCGTCAGAGCCTGGATGCCATGGAGCCCGCCGCCGACGCCGATCCCCGCGGCAAGCGCGACCCCCGCGATTTCGCCCTGTGGAAGGGCGCGAAAGCGGACGAGCCGTCATCGGCGACGTGGGCCTCGCCCTGGGGCGCGGGCCGTCCGGGCTGGCACATCGAGTGCTCGGCCATGTCGCGCCGCTACCTCGGTCCGGAGTTCGACATCCACGGGGGCGGTCTCGACCTCCGCTTCCCGCACCACGAGAACGAGATCGCGCAGTCGACCGCGGCGGGCGACGCCTTCGCGCGGTACTGGGTGCACAACGGCCTCGTGACCGTCGACGGGCAGAAGATGTCGAAGTCGCTCGGCAACTTCACGCTCGCCGCCGACGTTTTGCGGAAGTGGCGGCCAAACGTTGTGCGATACGCAATGGCGTCAGCACATTATCGGTCGACAATTGACCTCGGAGAATCCGCGTACTTGGAGTCCGCATCGGCACTCGAGAGAATCCGAGGATTCCTCACCCGAGTGCACATGGCGAGAGGTGGTCTGTCAGCACCTTCTGGACCAGAAATCCCACAGGCTTTCGCCGCTGCAATGGACGACGACATTAATACGCCCCGCGCGCTCGCGGTCATCCATGATGCGGTGAGGTCGGGCAACGTGGCGCTCGACGGAGCGGACTATGGCGAGGCTGCCTGGAGGGCTGCGGAAGTGCGCGTGATGCTTCGTATGCTCGGGATTGAAGTCCGGGCGCGTAGCAATCGACCGGCGAGTGACTTCGCGGCCAGAGTCGAATCGCTTATCGATCAACGACGTGAGGCTCGGGACAACAAGGACTGGTCACGCGCCGACGCTATTCGAGTTGAACTGACTGAGATGGGCGTCGTTCTCGAAGACGGCACCCGGGGAACCAATTGGAGACGAATTGACTAAGCCTGGACGCCCGGGAGCACGCAACCCCGGCAAGAAGAAGGGGCCCCTCAAGGGCACCGGCGGGCACTCCCGCAAGGCGCTCGAAGGGCGCGGCCCGACCCCGAAGGCCGAGGATCGCGCCTGGCACCCCGCCGGCAAGCGCAAGGCGGCCGAGGAGCGCTACGCCGCCGCGGGCGGCAAGGGCCGACCCGGCGTCCGCGCGGTGGGCAGCAACACCAATCGCAAGAGCCCCAAGGCGTCCGACGACACCGAGACGGTCACCGGCCGCAACTCGGTGCTCGAGGCGCTGCGCGCGAAGATCCCCGCGACGGCGTTCTACATCGCGCAGCGCGTCGAGATGGACGACCGCGTGAAAGAGATGCTGTCGATCGCGACCAACCGGGGCATCCCCGTCCTCGAGGTCACGCGCCCCGAGCTGGACCGTATGGCCGGGTTCGACGGCGTGCACCAGGGCGTCGCCCTCAAGGTCCCGCCCTACACCTACGCGCACCCCCAGGATCTGCTCGAGCAGATCATCGACCGGGGCGAGGTTCCGCTTCTCGTGGCCCTCGACGGCGTCACCGACCCCCGCAACCTCGGCGCGATCATCCGCTCCACCGGTGCCTTCGGCGGTCAGGGGCTCATCCTGCCGCAGCGCCGTTCGGCGAGCGTCAACTCCGCGGCCTGGAAGACCAGTGCCGGGGCCGCCGCGCGCATCCCGGTGGCTCTCGCGGCGAACCTGACCGCGACGCTCAAGGAGTTCAAGAAGCAGGGCGTGTTCGTCCTGGGTCTCGCGGGCGACGGCGACGTCTCGCTGCCGGCGCTCGAGCTCGCCGACCGCCCCGTCGTGATCGTCGTCGGCTCCGAGGGCAAGGGGCTGTCGCGTCTGGTCACCGAGACGTGCGACCAGGTGGTGTCGATCCCGATCTCGACCGCGACCGAGTCCCTGAACGCCGGGATCGCGGCATCCGTGGCCCTGTACCAGGTGTCGACGCTCCGCGCCGCGCACTGATCCCCTGAGAAAGGAACGCCCATGACCCGTATCGCCGTCATCGGTGGCACCGGCTACGCCGGCAGCCACATCATCGCCGAGGCCGTCCGTCGCGGCCACACCGCCGTCTCGGTCGCCCGGTCGGTTCCGACCGAGCGCGTCGAAGGGGCGACCTACCTCGAGGGCACCGTCCTCGACGTGCCCGGTCTCGTCGCTCAGCTCGAGGGTGTCGACGTGGTCGTGTCGGCCGCCGCTCCCCGCGGCGAGATGGAGGGCAAGCTCCGCCCCGCGATCGCCGAGCTCGTCGCCGCGCTTCCCGAGAACGTCCGCGTGGGCGTCGTGGGCGGTGCCGGTGGCTCGCTCGTGGCCGAGGGCGGTCCGCGTCTGATCGACACGGACGGTTTCGCCGAGGAGTACAAGCCCGAGGCGCGCGAGGCCATCGGCATCCTCGAGGACCTGCAGGCCGACGACACCGGCCGGGACTGGTTCTACATCCACCCCGCCGGCGGCTTCGGCTCCTGGGCGCCCGGTGAGCGCACCGGCAGCTACCGCGACGGCGGCGACGTCCTCGTCGTCGACGCCGACGGCAACTCGTTCATCGGGGGTGCCGATTTCGCGGTCGCCGTCCTCGACGAGATCGAGAGCCCGAAGCACACGCGCGAGCGCTTCACCGTGGGGTACTGACCTTCGATTCCACGCGGAAGGCCGTGGCATCCCGGATCGATTCCGGATGCCACGGCCTTCGGCGTTGCGGGGGAGTCGGCGTCGTGATGGTCCGCCCCGTCAGATCGCACGTTCGTGTCGAGCGCACATGAGGTCGAGGCCTCGGACCGCGTGATGTCGACACCGGCGTGTGACGTCGGCGCCAGGCGAGGCCGCCGCGCCCCGCGGGGTCAGACGAGGTCGCGCCAGTCGACCACGTCGGTGTCGGTCGTCGGCACCTCGCCCGTGGCCGGGGCATCGGCGTCGGAGATGGTGGGCAGCGACATCGTGTCGGTGGGCGGGCCCATCACCGTGGCCTCGTCGCGGCGATGACGCAGGACGTCGTCGATGTAGGACGTCACGACCTCGGCCAACGGCACGGAACGGCCGCGCGCCTGCGACATGTACCAGCGGTGCTCGAGCACCTGGTGGAACACTTCGGCCGGCTCGAGCTTCGCGCGCAGATCGAACGGGATCGACATGACGATCGGCTCGAAGACGCGCGTCAGCCACTCGTGGGCGACCATCTCTTCGTCGGCGCCGAGGCGCGAGACGCGCGCACGGAACTCGTCGAGGTCGTTGAGCAGGCGGCGGGCCTGGTTCTCCTCGACATCGAGACCGGTCAGGCGCAGCAGGCGACGCTGGTGGTGGCCCGCGTCGACGACCTTGGGCTGGATCGAGACGCGGGTGCCGTCGCTGGTCGTGCTCATCGACATCTCGCCGATGTCGAAGCCGAGGGCGTTCAACCGGTGCACGCGTTCGGTGATGCGCCACGATTCGTCGACCGCGAAGGATTCCTTGTCGGTGAGCGCACCCCACAGCGAGTGGTAGGACGACACGAGACCGTCGGCGATGGCGACGGCGTCCAGTCCGCCCTCCAGGCGCCCGCCGGCTTCGAGGTCCATGATCTCGCCGGCGATGTTCGTCCGCGCGATGTCGAGGTCGTGCGCGCGCTGTCCGGGACTCAGACGATTGCCGTGCAGCTCGCCCGTCTCGGCGTCGACGAGGTAGGCCGCGAACTCGCCCGCGTCGCGACGGAACAGGGTGTTCGACAGCGACACGTCCCCCCAGTAGAACCCCACGTTGTGCAGGCGGACGAGGAGGACGGCGAGAGCGTCGACCAGGCGGGTCGCGGTGTGGGGGCGCAGCACCTGGGTGAACAGGGCGCGGTAGGGCAGCGAGAACCGAAGGTGAGCGGTGACCAGCGCCGCGGGGAGCGGTCGCCCGGAGGCGTCGGTGCGACCGGCGATCACCGCGATGCGGTCGACGCACGGTGCATCGAGCCGGTCGAGGTTGCCGAGCATGTCGTACTCGCGACGCGCCATCTCCTCGGTGGTCTCTTTGATGGCCACGACGCGTCCCGACAGGTTCGCGAAGCGCACGAGGTGGCGGGAGATCCCCTTCGGCAGCGCGACGATGTGGTTGCTCGGCCAGTCGGCGAGTCCGGTGGACCAGGGGAGTTGGAGCAGCCCCGGGTCGACGGCGCTGGCGGTGATGCGGAGGGATTCGGACACGGTGACTCCGGGAAAAACAGGTGCGGCGCGTCTTCGTCCCGTGACAGGTCAGGAACGAAGACGCGCCGCAGCGGTGCGTCGATCAGGCCGAGGCGATGGCCTTGTCGGTCAGGCGGTCGCCCGAGGTCGCGTCGAAGACGTGGACGTGTCCGGGGACGGGCGCCAGAACAACGGTCTCGCCGGCGTTCGGGTGACGACGGCCGTCGACACGGGCGACCAGGTCGGTGCGCTTGCCGTTGATGTCGGTGTGGCCGTAGAGGTAACCGTCGGCGCCGAGCTCCTCGACCAGGTCGACGACGACCGAGAGGCCGCGGCCGTCGGCCGGGGCGACCTGGATGTCCTCGGGGCGGACACCGATGGTGACCTCGGAGCCGTGGGCCTTGCCGATGACGTCGGCCTCGACGGGGACGACGAGGTCACCGAAGCGGACGCCGCCTTCGGCGAGGTCGACCGCGAACAGGTTCATCGCGGGCGAGCCGATGAAGCCGGCGACGAAGACGTTCTTCGGGGTCTCGTACAGGTCGCGCGGGGTGCCCACCTGCTGGAGGAGGCCGTCCTTGAGCACGGCGATGCGGTCACCCATGGTGAGCGCCTCGGTCTGGTCGTGGGTGACGTAGACCGTGGTGACGCCGAGGCGGCGCTGCAGCGACGCGATCTGCGTGCGCGTCTGGACGCGGAGCTTGGCGTCGAGGTTCGACAGCGGCTCGTCCATGAGGAAGACCTGGGGCTGACGGACGATGGCGCGACCCATGGCGACGCGCTGTCGCTGACCACCCGAGAGGGCCTTCGGCTTGCGGGTCAGGTACTGCTCGAGGTCGAGCAGCTTCGCAGCCTCCAGCACGCGGGCGGCGCGCTCTTCCTTGCCGACACCGGCGATCTTGAGCGCGAAGCCCATGTTCTCGGCGACGGTCATGTGCGGGTACAGCGCGTAGTTCTGGAAGACCATGGCGATATCGCGGTCTTTCGGGGGCACGTCGGTGACGTCGCGGTCGCCGATGAGGATGCGGCCGGAGTTGACCTCTTCGAGGCCGGCGAGCATGCGCAGCGACGTGGACTTACCGCAGCCGGACGGGCCGACGAGAACGAGGAACTCGCCGTCGGCGACCTCGAGGTTCAGCTTGTCGACCGCGGGGCGGGTACCGCCCGGGTACAGACGGGTTGCGTTGTCGAAAGTGACGGACGCCATGTTTTCTTCTCCTTCACCGGCAGGTACGTGCCGGACGATCCGTAGTGAATGGAATGAACGGGGGCGACCCCGTGCGCCCGACAGTGGACGCAGGGTCAGTATGCCATGCGTCTGGGCTTTTCTCAGCCAGCCTGGCTAGCATCGATGCTCGTTCGCCCCAACCCGAGCGTTCCCCAGATTTGTTGCGGCACTTCGCGTGCCCGAGAGGTTCCATGTCCAACGACCAGACGCCGAATGTGCCCGCCGAACGCGATCGCCGCGAGGCGGTGCGGGAGAAGGCGCAGCAGGTGAAGGCGCGTCAGGCTCGGATGCGCATGCTGCGTCGCTCGGCGATCGGCGTGGGTGCCATCGCGGTCGTTGCCGTCGGTGCTGTCGCCGTGACCTACGCGCTCTCGTCGAACGGCTCGCGTTCCCAGGCGCTCCCCAGCGCGGCATCCGACGACGGGTTCCTCGTCTCGAGCGCGACCGGGATCGCCGACCCGTTGGCCACCCAGACCGTCGACGGAGACTCCTCGGCGCTCGCCGCCGGGGCGACGCCGACCCCGGACGCCGCGACGACCCCCACCCCGTCCCCGACGACGACGGCTGCTCCCGTCGACATCCGCGTCTACGTCGACTACCTGTCCACTGAAGCGCGCGAGTTCCAGGTGGCCAACGCCGAGCAACTCTCCAAGTGGGTCGACGAGGATGCCGCGACCCTCACGTACTACCCCGTGGCGATGCTCACTTCGAAGTCGAACGGCACGAAGTACAGCCTCCGCGCCGCCGGGGCCTCGGCCTGCGTCGCGACCCACGCCTCGGACCGCTTCTTCGCCTTCAACCACGAGCTGCTGACCAATCAGCCGGCCGTGGACTCCGAGGGCTACAGCGACCAGCAGCTCGCCGACATGGCACAGGGTGCCGGGGTCAGCGACGTCGACACGGTGCGCTCGTGCATCGAGGACGAGACCTACACCGGGTGGGCGAAGGCCGCGACCGATCGCGCCATCAAGAGCCTGCCCGACACGAAGGGCCTCGCTCTCACGACGCTGCCGACCGTGCTCGTCAACGGCACCCCCTACGTCGGACACATGGACGACCCGAAGGAGTTCGCCCAGTTCGTCCTGACGATCGACAGCAACGCGTACTACTCCACGGCGACTCCCACTCCCACACCGACGCCGACCGCCACGCCCGCGGGCTGACCTCGTCCCGCCGTGCGCGGGGGAGGGCGCCGCGGATCGCTAGACTTGGTGGTCTGCCGGCTTGGCGCAATTGGTAGCGCACCGTACTTGTAATACGGGGGTTGCAGGTTCAAGTCCTGTAGCCGGCACCAGACACCCCGTCGGTGGCTCGTCACCCGACGCGACACCGTTCCGGCGGGCCGCCCAGCGTTGCGCCCCGAACGACCTCGCGGATACGTTGGGGCGGATGTCAGAGCGTGTGTCGGATCGGGTGCGGAGGCTCCTGGTGGAGCAGCCGGAGATCGTCGTACGCTTCACCGCCGCTATCGCGCCGGAGAGCTTCCACCACGCGGTCCGGCCGAACGGCGCGGTGCTGTTCCTCCACCCGGTTCACCGCGACCTCGTGGATCAGCTGCGGGGGTAGCGGCCCTCTCCGGTGGTCTCCGACCCTGGTTCCCCCGGCCGGTGGACGCGAAGATGGACGTATGGGATTGTTCGATCGGTGGCGGCAGGACAAGACGGACCGGGACTCGTCGCGAAACACCGAGTCTTCCGTGGAGATGGAGCCGGGGGAGGGGGTCTTCGCGGGCCACGTCTTCGACGCGCTGGGGGTCGACCCCGTCGTGATCGGGGAACCGATCGGCGGCTCCGTCCTCGTCGTCGAGAAGCGTGTCGCGAACGGGCCGATCCTCGTCATGACCTCGGGGGCCTCGAGGCTCCCGACGGACTCCGGCGAACGGGTCGAGTTGGCGGTCGAGGTGATCGACGGCCAGCAGGGTGCGGCGCGCGTCGCTCTGTCGATCGTCTGCGACGACATCGCCGGCAATCGTCGTGTTCCCCCGGTGGGCGTCCCCTGGCGCAACGACCAGCCCTTCCTCGACGGCACGCGCATCTCGGCGATCCTCGCCACGCCGTCGCGTTGGGGTGCGTCGTTCGATGAGGTGCGTTCCGCCGACGGCGCGCTCCGCGGTCACGTGCGCACCCTGCGGCTTCTCACCGATGCGGAGGCCGCCACCGCGGCGGCGATCGGGTGGGACGCGCTCGTGGAGAAAGCCGGAACCGTCGACGCGTTCCTCGACGTCGTGCGAGACGACGTCGTCGAGAGCCCGGGATTGCCCGGCAATGCACCGGTCTTCGTGACGAAGTTCCACGCGGAGCACCCGCCTCGGTGGGTCACGTTCACGGGCGACTCCCTGCAGTCCGTCACGGGGCTCGAGTCCCAGGAGTTCATGGACGACGCCGCGAACCACGAGATCTGGTCGGTCGAGTCGTTCCTCGCTCGTTTCCCCCACGTCGCCGACTTCGCGCGGAAGGCGAGACCGGGCCAGACCGCGTTGTTCACAGACGACTCCGGTGCCTACACGATCGAGGACGACTGAACCCACGTGTCGACGATCTACTCGACGACCGCGTTCTGACGCCATGACGGACTATGACCCCCGCCTCGTCGATCTCTACGACCTCGACAACCCCGACGGTCCTGACCACGACTTCTTCCGCTCCCTCGCCGACGACCGCGACGCCCGATCGATCCTCGACCTCGGTTGCGGGACCGGCATGCTCACGGTCAGCCTCGCGCGCGCGGGGCGCACGGTCGTGGGGATCGATCCGTCTCCGACGATGCTGGCGTTCGCGCGTCGCCGCGAGGGCGCGGAGCGCGTGGAGTGGATCGAAGGAGACAGTACGGCATCACCGCGAAACTCCTTCGATCTCGCCCTGATGACGGGTAACGTCGCCCAGCACGTTCCGGATGCCGACTGGCACCGCACTCTCCGCGATCTTCGCGCGAGCCTCCGCCCCGGCGGCATCCTGTCCTTCGAGACGCGCAATCCGGCCGCGCGCGAGTGGGAGTCCTGGCATGCGGCTCCGCCCACGCGGCGCCAGACGGTCCACGGTCCGCTGGTCGAATGGATGGAGGTCGAGGTCATCGATGGCCGGCAGGTCCGCTTCGACGCCTGCACCCGGTTCGAGGAGACCGGGGAGACGGTCGTCGAGACGCAGTCCCTGGTCTTCCGCGGACGCGCCGAGGTCGAGGGCGATCTGGTCGCTGCCGGGTTCGAGGTCGAGAGCGTCGCGGGTGACTGGGCGGGCACACCGTTCGACGGCCGGACGCGTCTGATGATCTTCGTGGCCCGGGCGCACTGACCGCTCGTCGGCGACCTCTTCGCCTACTGTTCACACGATCGGAACGTCACCGATGCCGCGCTTGCCGCCGATCGTGGCATCGTCCCGGGGAGGAGGTTCCCCATGGCCCGTGCTCGCCTCGTCACCCACGCGCACCGCTACCCCGAGGGGTGGCAGGAGGTGAAGCACGAGCGCCTCACGCGCGCGCACGCCCAGGCGCTGAGCGCCCAGGGCTTCACCCTCGTTCGTGCCCGGCGCGGGTTCTTCGATGTGCGGGAGGTCTCGCTCAGCTGGTACATCGGCTGAGGCTCCGCAGTCGCTCCGTCTCGCGGGGGAGGTGCAGCTCGGTCACCCTCGTTACCGTGGGGGGATGGAGACCAAGAAATCGGACAACTCGGCCTTCGTCTGGATCGCCGTCCCCTTTTTCTCGCTCGCCCTGACGATGGGTCTGGTCATGCACAACTGGGCGATCGGGCTGCCGTTCGGTGCCCTCGCCCTCACCTTCCTCGTGATCGGGCTCTCAAGCGCCCTGACATCGAGGTCTCGCGTCGGGGCGCAAGAGAAGGAAGGCGACTCGCGAATCACCTGAACGAGAGGTCGGGGATGCCTTGCCCGACACGGCTCAGCGCAAGACGAGCGGCGTGCCACCCGGCCATTCCGTGGACGCCGGCGCCCGGGGGAGCAGCCGCCGAGCACAGGTAGACCCCGGGTAGCGGGGTGCGCCAGGGAAGACCCGTCAACGTCGGACGCGTCAGAAGCTGGGTGGCATCTACTCGTCCTCCCAAGACATCGCCGCCGACGAAGTTCGGGTTGCGGTCGGCGAGCAACGTCGCGGGGCGAGACTCGCGATGCACGACGAGGTCTCGAAATCCCGGGGCGAAGGTCTCGATGCGTGAGGTGATGATGTCGGCGGCATCCACCGGGGAGCCATTAGGGACATGCGCATACGCCCAGACGATCTCGTGGTCGGATCCGGCCGGGAGTCGGGTACGGTCGAGCCGTGTCGGCTGGGAAAGCAGCACGTAGGGTTGGGCCGGCACTTCACCGCGGCGTGCGACCCTCTCAGCATGTGAGACTTCTTGTTCCGGCCCGCCCACGTGGACGGTGCCGGCCCCGCGCAGACGTGTATCCGTCCACGGGATGGGACCGGACAGAACGAAATCGACCTTCGACGCTCCGTTTCCGTAGCGATATCGACTGAGCGCGGCGCGGTATCGGTCGGGGAGTGCGGAGCCCGCGATGTCGGCGAACCCCCCGGGGCCGGTGTCGAAGAACACGACGTCGCCCGGTTGCCACACATCGTGGATGTCGGTCACGCGGTTCCCGACGACCACACGGCCACCGTGCACCTCGAGGTCATCGATGAGGGCCTTCGCGATCGAGTGTGCGCCGCCGACGGGTATCGGCCAGCCGGCGGCGTGCCCCTCGGCGGCGAGGACCGCGCCGACGAAGCGCGCGGCCAGCGATCCGAAGGGCGCTGCTCCGTGCGCGACCGCGCCCGCGGCGAGGGCACGGGCTTCACCGCGTAACGTCGAGAAACCCACCGTGGCGATTGCGAGGGACAGAGCCGCGAAGGCGGTGGACGGGCGGGGGGAGAGATCGAGTCCGCTCATGGCCCGTACACCTTCGATGTTGCGAAGGAGAGGGCGCATGACCGCCCGCCAGCCCGCCCCGGTGCGGCCCAGCTCGTCCGCCGTACGGTCCAGGTCGCGGTAGGCGACCGCGGCACGCCCTCTGAGCGCGTGAGCGAACGAGATTTCAGGCACGCGGAAATCGATCCGGCGGTGAAGCTCGAAGGAGCGGAAGAACGTCGAGGCGAGAGCCATCGGATGGACAGCGGACGCCGCATCGAATATGCCCTCGGCCCCGTCGAAGGAGTCGGTAGAAAGGCCGCCCCCCGGCTTGTTCGCGCTCTCGAAGACGGTTACGTCGTGCCCGGCACGGGCCATGATGACCGCAGCGGCGAGACCGTTGGGGCCGCTGCCGACGACGCTGACCCTCACGCGGCCGTGCCCCCCAAACGGGGCGACCTTTCGCGCGGTGGTGAAATCGGGCGAAAACGCCGGAAGAGCCACACGACGACCGGCGAGAAGAACACGGCGTAGACGAGCGAGTAATCGATGAACGAAATGTCGAGCGTAAGGTACACGCCGATGTGGAAGCCGGTCAGGAGGACCAACCAGCACCGGTAGATCAGGGGTGTGAGCACGGTGAAGAGAAGGAGCCCCTCCGCGGCGATCGTGGCGTAGTCGAGCGCTTTCCAGAAGAGGTCGATGTCGATGGGCAACAGCCAGGCGCCGAGCGGGCCCGGCTTGTCTCCCCAGGCGATATCTCGGGCTATGTAACCACGCGTTGCCTGACGCGAGGGATCGAGCCATCCGCCGAGAACCTTGGGGATCGCCGCCGAGAGCATCGCCCACCCGATGGTGACACCGAACAGGAGGACAGGCATTCCTCTCGTTGAGAGGCGGGGCTTTCCCCGCCTTCTGCGGAGGAGACTGTCGAGGGACCACCAGCGGCCCCACCCGGCGAAGGCGAGGAAGACGGGCACGATCTCGAAGAGGATGAAGTGATCGACCTTGGAGAACGAGTAGGACAGGCCGGACGCGGTGACCATGGTCGCCGTGAGCAGGATCGACACCGGCACGGTCATGATTCCCAGGACGAGAAGCACAGCGAGGACGAAGCGGACGGTCGAGACCGCAATCAGTACCTCGATCGAGGGGACCGATGAGACGAAGCTGAAAAGTCCCGCCCGCGGGTTCAGAAAGTCCTCGGGTACAGCCGCGATCCACAAGAGATCAACGGGGAAGAAGATGATCCACAGTCCGTAAGCAATCCGCAGCGCGGCGAGGAATCGGCCATCTGGACGGTAGGAGTCGACCGCTCGGTCGATGAGGTCTTCCGCCAGACGGATCACAGGGGAACCTCGGTCCACTCGCACGGTTGTTGATCGGAGACGCGCGCGTCGTCGTTGTGGACGAGTGCCTTCTGCCAGCAGAAGCGGACCTCGGTGGCATCGGTGCGACCGGTCACGGCTTCTACTCGGTCGTGGAGCCACGAGTGAACCTCAGGAGACCATTGGCGTGAGCTGGAGGGGCCGAAAGCATAGTCGAGAGTCGGGCGAGCTGTCGAGAACCGCATCGTCTCCATGACCGCGAGCGGATCGATCTCCTGGGTCGTCCCGTCGGCGAAGTCGACGGAGCCCTTGACGAAGGTCAGCGGCAGGGTTCCCTTGGCGCTCGACGCTGCGGCGAAGGCAGGCATTCGTATCACCGGGTACGGCTCGGGCCATACCCGGAATGAGTAGAACCCTTGCACGGCGAGGAGGAGGAGGAAGACGACCACGATTGTCAGGCCGTTTCTTCGCCGCTTCTGCGTCTCGGACGCCACAGCACCCGTCCCCATACTTCCCACTGTTTTCCCCCGACTGTTCGCCCGACAGCGTAGCAGCGGGTCACCTTCTGCCACGTAGGATCGGCGCGTGGGGGAGATGAGCACGAAGCGACGGGTCGCGTGGTCTGTGGGCGCTTTTGCTGTTGCCGTGTCGCTCGTCGCGGTCGGTGCGGCGGCCGTGCGGCTCGCGCCCGGTTCCGCCCCGTTGGAGGTCGCGCGCGGGGATGACGGCGTGGCCACGGTGCTGGTCAGCGGCGACTCCCTCGCGGGGGCGTTCTTCGCCACCACTCCGGAACAGGGGTTCGTGAGCCTCGTCTCCGGCGCCCTCGCACCCGTGCAGATCACGGAGGCTGCGCAGGCCCACCAGACCTTGACGACGGTGGCTGCCATCACGGATGTCCCCTCGGACGTGGACCTCGCGATCGTCGAGCTCGGCACGAACGACGTGGGCGAACAGACTCCCCTTCACGACTTCGATGCCCAGTACGGGGCTCTTCTCGACCGGATCCGGGCGTCGTCGCCGGAGGCCGCGATCGTCTGCCTCGGTACGTGGACGGGCTGGGGCGGCGATTATGACCGGGCGATCGAAAGCGCCTGCGTCGGTCACTCGGGACGCTATGTGCCGCTGGGGTCGCTCTTCCGCGACACTGCGAACCGCGGACCGGAGGGGCGCGCCACGTTCATCGGTGCGGGCGACGATTTTCACCCGAACGACCTCGGGCATCGCGCGATCGCGGACGCCATCCTCGCTGTGCTGAAGGGCTGACCCCTCAGCGCAGCGCCACGCGCCACCACGCGACGCCGTGCGCGGGAAGGGTGCGACCGGGGCGCAGGGAGATGTGCGCCCCCTCGATGAGGTCGACCGCGTCGGGGGCGAGCCCCGACAGGGTCAGCGGAGCGATGTGGACCGCGTGATCCCCGACGTTCGCGAGCACGAGCACCGAGCTCCCCGCGCGTCCCGGCCGGAGGAATCCGACGACCGCGTCGTGGTGGGCGTCGAAGGGGATGAGCTCGTTGCCCGCGAACTCCGGCGTGCTCCGCCGCACGTCGACGAGCCGCGTGAGCCGGGCGAAGACGCGTCCGGCCGGGGTGCCGGCATCCGTGCGATCGGCGTATCCCTGCGCCGGACGGAACGTGCGGTGCACCCAGCGGCTGTCTCCCGCCTCGTCGGCGCGGTCGCGATACGCGTAGTCGTTCAGCTGGGCGACCTCGTCGCCGAGGTACAGCAGAGGGATGCCGCCGGTCGAGAGCGCCAGGGCGTGCGCCAGCACGACCCGATCCTCGCCGCCCGCATCGCTCGCCTCGATTCCCGCGAGGGAGGCGGTGGTTCCCGTGACCCGGGCATCGCCGGTGCGGGGGTTCTCCTGGAACGGGACTCCGCGGGCGAAGGTGCCCTCGGCGCGTCCGACGTAGAAGTCGTTGAGGAAACGCCGGTGCGGACCCCCGTCGATGCCGAGCTCGGCGGCATCCTCGTCGGCGAACGTCCAGCCGATGTCGTCGTGACTGCGGACGTAGTTGACCCACGCGGTGCCTTCCGGGAGCGCGTGCCGCCGCTCGAGGGCCTGCTGGAGCAGCCGGCCGTCGCGTGTCGCGAGCGCCTCCCAGGTCAGAGCCATCTGCAGCGGGTTGTAGGAGATCTGGCATTCCTCGGGCGAGATGTACGAGATCACCTCGTCGGGGTGCACGATCGCCTCCGACTTGAACAGCAGGCCGGGAGCGGCCATGCGCAGCACGGCGTTGAACGCCTGCAGCAGCAGGTGCGCCTCGGGCAGCGACTCGCACGTCGTGCCGAGCTGCTTCCAGATGAAGGCCACGGCATCCATCCGCAGGATCTCCACGCCCTGGTTCGCAAGAAACAGCATCTCGCCGGCCATGGCCTCGAAGACCGCGGGGTTGGCGTAGTTGAGGTCCCACTGGAAGTGGTAGAACGTCGCCCAGATCCAGCGACCGTCGTCGAGCTGGACGAACGAGCCCGGGTGGTCGTCGGGGAAGATCTCGCGCGTGGTCCGCTCGTACGCGTCGGGCATCTCGCGGTCGGGGAAGATGAGGTAGAAGTCCTCGAAACCGCTGACGCCGGCGACCGCTTTCCGCGCCCATTCGTGCTCGTTGCTCGTGTGGTTGAAGATGAAGTCGACCACGAGCGAGATCCCGGCACGGCGGAGGTCGGCCGCCAGCTCGGCGAGCTCCTCCATCGTGCCGAGCGCCGGGTTCACGCGGCGGTAGCTCGACACCGCGTACCCGCCGTCGCTGTTGCCCTCGGGGCTCTCGAACAGCGGCATGAGGTGCAGGTAGGTCAGCCCGAGCTCGCGGAAGTACGGGATGGAGTCCCGGATGCCGCGGAGTCCGCCGGCGTAGCGATCGACGTAGCAGACCCCACCGAGCATGCGCTCGCTCTCGAACCAGTCCGGATCGCTTTCGCGGTCGCGGTCGAGGGCCTTCAGCGCAAGCGGACGCTCGGTCCAGGAACGCCGGGCGAGATCGACGACGGATGCCAGGCGCTCGAGCCCGTCGGGACGATCGCCGTACAGCCGCACGAACAGCTCGTGCAGGCGCGGGAGGTGGAGTTCGGCGCTCGCGAGGAACTCGCGATCCGTTCCGGACGTGGTCAGGTCGGAGAGGATCCGCGCGACGTCGCGGGAACCGGGGCTGAGCGGGGTCACGGGTCACAGCTTGTCGCATGCGGGGAGGTGTGGCCAGGACCGACGTGCGGAAAACCCGCCTTTCGATTGTGTCGCTTTCGTGATACGAATTGTGTTAGTCACGTGACACGAAAGGTCGCAGTATGAGCACCCTCCATCCTCGTGGTCTCGCGAGCGCCCTCGCGCGGATCCTCCCCTTCGACCTGGTCGGGGCGCTCCTGTCGTCGCCCGTGGTCTCCGCCGCGCTGGCCGTCGTCGCCGCCGTCGCGATCGCCGTGATCACGCGTCGTGCAGGGGGAGTCGCTGTCACCGGCGCGCGCGGCGAGCGGGTGGCGATCGCCGGCGTCGCGTGCACGGTCGGGGTCGTCTGGCTCCTCGACGTCGTCCTGCGCGGCTACGTCTTCGACATGTCGGCCACGGTGTCGTGGTGGCGCTTCGCCGTCGCCCCGACGACGGCGGCCGTCGGTCTCGCGCTCCTCGCGATCGCGATGAGGACGAGGCGGCCCCGCCGCAGCCTCGATGCGGCGATGGCGGTCCGGCGGACGTGGACGAGCTTCGGACCTCGCCGCGGCATCCTCTCGTTCGCGATCCTCGGAGCGGTCGCCGCCGCCCTGGCCCTCGTCTTCGGGGGGATGTCCACGGCGTTCGAGCCGGGCCTCGCCGCGCACGTGGCCCTGGAGCTGCCGAACACCGACGAGGCGCCGGTCATCCTCCCGTTTCCCGGCTGGGCGTACGGCATCCCCCTGATCCTCTCGATCGTCGCGCTCGCCGCGGCGCTGCTCCTCGCCCTGCACCGAAACGCCGTACGTCCCTTCCCCGACGACGTGCCCCTCGACGTCGAACGCACCCGGCGCGCCTCCGTCGCGCGAGACGCCGTCATCCTCGCCGCCGGCGCGACGCTCATCGCGCTGGCGGGGATGCTGCGCCTCGCCCGTTCCGCGGTGACGACGTCGGTGACGATCATGACCGATTCGGGCACCGGACCTGCTCTGAGCGTGAACCTTCCGCACGCCGATCTGATCGTGGTGGGAGGCATCGTCGCCCCCGTTCTCGAGATCGGCGGCTGCCTGCTGCTGGCCCTGCTCGTCGTCGGAGGCATCCGGGTCGCGACGGCGCCTCGTCGACGCACGGTCGCCGCGAGGGAGCTGCGGGCATGACGGATGCCACGCCCCCCGCCGTGGAGGAGACGGGCTCCACCGCCGACGTCCACCGGTTCTTCCGCGGGCTGATCGTGTCGGGACGACTCGGCGCCGGAGAACGGCTTCCCACCGTGCGCCAGGCGGCCGCCGACTTCGGCGTCGCTCCGGGAACGGTGCAGAAGGCGTACCGGTCGCTGGAGAACGACGGTCTCATCGTCACGCGCGTGGGATCGGGCACCCGGGTCGCCCCCGGCGTCGCCGCTCTGCCGGCGGAGCTGACGAGACAGCTTCGCGCCCTGGTCGACGCGGCCGTCGCGGAGGGCGTCGCGGTCGAGACGCTCGCCGACGTGCTCCGGGTGATGTGGAGGGACGCCCGCACGCCGTGACCGGGCGAGGCGAGCGGTGCACCGTACGATCGACGATGGTCCTCGAGCCGGGGGCACGGAGGGGAGAGCGGTGTCGGAGCGCGGTGCCATCGGCGTGGCCGTCGGGGGAGCGGTGCTCATCGGTGCCCTCACCGCCCTGCAGGCGCGCATCAACGGCACCCTCGGCGCGGAACTCGACGACGGCATCGTGGCCGCCGCCGTGTCGTTCAGCTCGGGCCTGCTGATCCTGATCGTCCTCTCGGCCCTGATCCCCGAGGGGCGACGCGGGTTCGTGCGCCTGGTCGGCGGCATCCGGAGTCGCTCGATCCCGCCGTGGATGCTCCTCGGCGGACTCGCCGGTGCCCTCACGGTAGCGAGTCAGGGGCTGACGGTCGCCACGATCGGGGTCGCCCTGTTCACGGTCGGTTTCGTCGCGGGGCAGACCTCCGGGGGTCTCGTCCTCGATCGCGTGGGGTACGGGCCGGCCGGAGTCGTGCCCGTCACCGTGCGCCGACTCATCGGTGCGGCCCTGGCGATCGCCGGGGTGGTGGTGTGTCTGTCGGGCGACGCGCTCGGGGGCGTTCCCCCGTGGATGCTCATCGTCCCCGTCGTCGCGGGCGCCGGTGTGGCGTGGCAGCAGGGGACGAACGGGCGGCTGCGCGTGCGCGTCGAGAGCCCCTTGACCGCCACGCTGGTCAACTTCATCGGCGGTACCCTCGTCCTGCTCGTCGCCGCGATCGTGCACGTGGTCGCGGTGGGGGCCCCGCGGGTCGTGCCGACGGAGCCGTGGCTCTACATCGGCGGTGCCGTCGGGGTCGTCTACATCTTCCTCTCGGCGGTGGTGGTCCGTCGGACCGGCGTCCTGCTGCTCGGCCTCGGGTCGGTCGTGGGGCTGCTCAGCACCTCGGTGCTCCTCGATGCGCTGTGGCCCGCTCCCGCCGCGCCCTCCACCCCGGTGGCGCTGCTGGCCGCGGCCGTCGCGATCGCCGGCGTCGTCGTCGCGGCCGTGCCCTGGCGGCGCCGGCGCGCCTGAGCGACCGATCACCCCTGACGCGACGCAGCCGCCCGAGGAGGGTGTCCTCGAGCGGCTGGGAAGAAGGGGCCTCGCGCGACGGTCAGAGGCGCGCGTCGTGGGCCTTGCGCCCCTTCTTGCCACCGGGCAGTCGCGAGATGTGCTTCGCGGCATCCACCGTCTTCCGACGGACCGGACGCGAGCGCTGCGGCTTCCCGCCGACGTACAGCCAGCCGAGGAGTACCTCGCCCTTCTCCAGACCGTGGGCTTTCGCGAGCGCCTTGCTGCGGGTCTTGTCGTCGGTGCGCCAGAACACGCCGAATCCGGCCTCATCGAGCGCGAGGCTCAGCATGTGCGCGACACCAGATGCCACGGCCTCCTGCTCCCATGCGGGGATCTTCTTCGACGACAGGTCGGCCACCACCGCGAGGATCAGCGGAGCGCGACGGGGCTTGGACGAGTACCCCTTCTTCCCGTCCGCCTTGTTGAGAGCCCGCGCGAGGATGTCGCGGTCGCTCCCGCGGATCTCGATGATCCGCCAGGGGCGCAGCGACTTGTGATCGGCGACGCGACCGGCCGCGGCCACGAAGGCCTCGAGCTCGACGCTCGTGGGGGCGAGATCGGTGACCTTCGACCACGAGCGGCGGTCCCGCATCGCCTCCAGTGCGCTCACGCGTCGCTCTCGGGCGTGAAGGACAGCGACAGCGAGTTCATGCAGTAGCGGTCACCGGTCGGCGTGCCGAAGCCGTCGGGGAAGACGTGGCCCAGGTGCGAGCCGCAGTTGGCGCACCGCACCTCGGTGCGCTGCATGCCGTGACTGTTGTCGTCGATCAGCTCGACGGCCTCGGGGCGCACCGACTCGTAGAAGCTCGGCCACCCGCAGTGCGAGTCGAACTTCGTGCCGCTCTGGAAGAGCTCGGCGCCGCACGCGGCGCACGCGTAGAGGCCGGCGCGGCTCTCGTCGAGGAGTTCACCGGTCCAGGCGCGCTCGGTACCGGCCTGGCGCAGCACCGCGTACTGCTCGGGCGTCAGTTCTTCGCGCCACTGTTCGTCGGACTTGTCGACGGCGTAGGTCATGGGGAAGTCTCCTTCTTTCGCCTCCTATTCTCTCGTGCCGGACGACAGTCCGGTCGGCGCGAGAGAATTTCCGGATGCAACAGGATGCCGAGACCGTCGTCGTCGACCGCTACCGACGCTTCGCCCGCGATGAGGCCCCGGGCCGTTCGCCGCTCTACGCGAGCTGGGCCGAACGCGTCGTCGCCGATGCCGCCGTGGCCGCGATCCTGGCGCGCATCGCCGAGACCCGCCGTCAACCGCCGCTCGTGTTCGCCGTGATGCGGATGCTCGGCGCACCGGAGGGCGAGGTCGACGCGTGGGCGGCGTGGGTCCTCGACAACGCCGACGCTCTCGTGGCCGAGTGCGATCGCCGGAGCGTGCAGACGAACGAGCCCCTACGGTGCGCGGCGTTGCTTCCCGCACTCGCGCTCATCGACGGTCCGATCGCGCTGCTCGAGGTCGGGGCGAGCGCGGGGCTCTGCCTCTTCCCCGACCGCTACTCGTACCGCTACCGCCGGGGCGCGGACACCCTCGTGCTCGATCCCGCGGACGGGCCGAGTCCCGTGGTCCTGGACTGCGATCTCGAGGGTTCGCCGGAGCTCCGGATGCCGCAGATCGTCTGGCGCGCCGGTATCGACCTGCATCCGCTCGACGCGGGAACACCCGAGGACCGGTCGTGGCTGACGCAGTTGGTGTGGCCGGGGGAGGACGGGCGGCGGGAACGCATCGTCGGTGCCCTCGACATCGCGGCATCCGATCCGCCCCGGCTCGTCGCGGGCGACGGCGCCGCCGCACTCCCCGCGCTCGCCGCACAGGCGCCCCGAGAGGCGACGCTCGTCGTCACCACCCCCGGCGTCCTCGCGCACATCCCGCGGTCCGGTCGAACCGAGCTGATCGCCGCTGCGCGTGGTGCGGGGCGCTGGATCACCCTCGACGCTCCGGGGCTGCACGACGGATGGACGAGTGCCCCGGCGGTGCGACGAGACGGCTTCGCGCTCGCGCTCGACGGCGAGGTCCTGGGCAGCGCGGACCCGCTCGGGGCGTGGGTGGCGTGGCATCCGGAATCCGGTGGCGGTGCGCAGTAGCGTGGCGCCGTGCCCCTCACCGACCGCGACCGCGCCATCCTCGCTTTCGAGGGTGAATGGCGTCGCCACGGGGGTGCGAAGGAGGAGGCGATCCGGCGCGCGTTCGACATGCCTCCCGCGCGGTACTACCAGCTCCTCGGCCGCCTGATCGATCTGCCGGAGGCCCTCGCTCACGACCCGATGCTGGTGCGCCGTCTGCGGCGACTGCGCGACGGCGAGGCGCAGACGCCCCGCGACCGCGCGGCGACCCTCTGACGGGGCACAGAGGCGGGGACCGGTAGCATCGTCCAATGGCCAGATCGACCTTCCCTCGGGATCGCTTCGACGACCTTCCCGCCGACTCCGGCCGCGTGGGCGCCCACCGCGCCGAGAATCCGCATCTTCGGGGATGGGTCGTGTTCCTGTGGGCCGCCGTGGCCACGGTCGTGCTCATCGTCGTCGGCATCTTCGGGACACTCGTGGTGTCGGGGCGCATCTCCTTCGGCTCCGAGCCCGTCCCGACCCCGACGATCGCGCCGACGACCCCGGCCGTGATCGATCCCTCGTACTCCGTCGTCGTCCTCAACGGCACGCCGGACGAGGGTCTGTCCGGAAACCTGCGCGATCAGATCATCGCGGCCGGCTGGGCGGCTGACACGGTTCAGACGGGCGACTCGGACACGACCGACTTCGCGACGACCACGATCTACTACCTGCGCCCCGACGACGAGCAGGCCGCTCGGGGGCTCGCCGACGCCATCGGCGGAGCCGACGTCGCGCAGAGCGACTTCCTGCAGCCGACCGATGACCCCAACACCCCCGACGACGAGAGCGCCGAGAAGCGTCTCATCGTCGTGATCGGCCTCGATCGGGCGGCGACGCAACCGACGGCGACTCCCACCCCCTGACGCGCTCGCGGCCCGCGTGTTTCCGCGGCGTAACAAGTTGGCTGCACGCAGGTCAACAATGGCGCCGGGGGCCGTTTGCCGCGGGGACCGCGTGCTTACGATGACCTCGTCATCAAGCAGCACAGGAGATTCGCATGACGCAGGGCACCGTCAAATGGTTCAACGCCGAGAAGGGTTACGGCTTCATCACCGTGACGGACGGCCAGGACGTTTTCGTCCACTACTCGAACATCGAGATGTCGGGTTTCCGCGTCCTCGAGGAGGGCCAGGCGGTCGAGTTCACCGTCGGCTCCGGCCAGAAGGGGCCGCAGGCCGAGTCCGTGCGCCTGATGGCGTAACGCGACCTTCCCCGACGCCGTGGCATCCGTTCGACGGATGCCACGGCGTCGTGCTGTGCGGGGGCGGGCGCGGCTTGCACTCCCTAGGGGCGAGTGCCAGAATGAGTTAGCACTCGCTTTCGTCGAGTGCCAAATCTGGAAGTCACCCGTCCGGGAGGGACGACACACTTATGGCAAAGATCATCGCTTTCGACGAGGAGGCCCGCCGCGGCCTCGAGCGCGGCCTCAACACGCTGGCCGACGCCGTCAAGGTGACGCTCGGCCCCCGCGGTCGCAACGTCGTGCTCGAGAAGAAGTGGGGCGCCCCCACGATCACGAACGACGGCGTCTCGATCGCCAAGGAGATCGAGCTCGACGACCCGTACGAGAAGATCGGCGCTGAGCTGGTCAAGGAGGTCGCCAAGAAGACCGACGACGTCGCGGGTGACGGCACCACCACGGCCACCGTCCTCGCCCAGGCACTCGTTCGCGAGGGCCTGCGCAACGTCGCCGCCGGCGCCGACCCCATCAGCCTGAAGAAGGGCATCGAGAAGGCCGTCAAGGCCGTCACCGACGAGCTCCTCTCCTCGGCCAAGGAGGTCGAGTCCAAGGAGCAGATCGCCGCCACCGCGTCGATCTCGGCCGCCGACCCCGCCATCGGCGAGCTCATCGCCGAGGCCATCGACAAGGTCGGCAAGGAAGGCGTCGTCACCGTCGAGGAGTCGAACACCTTCGGCACCGAGCTCGAGCTCACCGAGGGCATGCGCTTCGACAAGGGGTACATCAACCCCTACTTCGTCACCGACCCCGAGCGTCAGGAAGCGGTCTTCGAGGACCCGTACATCCTGATCGCCAACCAGAAGATCTCCAACATCAAGGACCTTCTGCCGATCGTCGACAAGGTGATCCAGGAGGGCAAGGAGCTCCTCATCATCGCCGAGGACGTCGAGGGTGAAGCCCTCGCGACGCTCGTGCTCAACAAGATCCGCGGCATCTTCAAGTCGGTCGCCGTCAAGGCTCCCGGCTTCGGCGACCGTCGCAAGGCGCAGCTGCAGGACATCGCGATCCTCACCGGCGGCCAGGTCATCACCGAAGAGGTGGGCCTCAAGCTCGAGAACGCGACCGTCGACCTGCTCGGCCGCGCGCGCAAGGTCATCATCACCAAGGACGAGACCACGATCGTCGAGGGTGCCGGTGAGTCGGAGCTGATCGAGGGTCGCGTGACCCAGATCCGTCGCGAGATCGAGAACACCGACAGCGACTACGACCGCGAGAAGCTCCAGGAGCGCCTCGCCAAGCTCGCCGGCGGCGTCGCCGTCATCAAGGCGGGCGCGGCCACCGAGGTCGAGCTGAAGGAGCGCAAGCACCGCATCGAGGACGCCGTCCGCAACGCCAAGGCCGCTGTGGAAGAGGGTGTCGTCGCCGGTGGTGGCGTCGCGCTCATCCAGGCCGGCAAGACCGCTCTGGCGAACCTCGAGCTCTCGGGCGACGAGGCGACCGGCGCGAACATCGTCAAGGTCGCCATCGAGGCCCCGCTCAAGCAGATCGCGCTCAACGCCGGTCTCGAGCCCGGCGTCGTGGCGAACAAGGTCGCGGAGCTCCCCGTTGGCCACGGCCTGAACGCCGCCACCGGCGAGTACGGTGACCTGTTCGCGCAGGGCATCATCGACCCCGCCAAGGTGACCCGTTCGGCTCTGCAGAACGCCGCGTCGATCGCCGGTCTGTTCCTCACGACCGAGGCCGTCGTCGCCGACAAGCCGGAGAAGAACCCCGCTCCCGCGGGCGACCCGACCGGTGGCATGGACTTCTGATCCACGCTCAGGCATGACACGAATGGCCCCCTCCTCCGGGAGGGGGCCATTCGCGTTTCGTCACCTCACGACAGCGGCAGGCAGACGTCGGTGACGAGATCGACCTCGCTGACGCGGTCGGGCGTCGACAGATAGATGTTGAAAGTGCGCGCAGCCAGGTCGTCTCCGCTTCGCGGTGTCAACGACTCCGCCGCCATCTGACTGTTTATGAGGTCGTGTGCCTGGCTGATCTGGTCGTACGATCCCCGAACGCGGGCGACGAGACAGTCGCGCGCCGGCAGGTCGACGACATGGAGGGGCTCCTCGACCCGTGTTCCCGGTGAGACCGGCGCGAAGATCGACAGATCGACGTCGGACTCGACGTACTCGTCGTCGTGCTCGATGACGCCGCACGGCCCGATCGGGGCGATCGATCGCCGGGCCAGCAGGGGCATCATCTGCCCCCAGAGGCGGCCCTCGTCGGAATAGGTGGGGACCGTGCCGCGGAGGGCGACGACGGTCATGGCGGGCACGATGGTGCGGGTGACGGTGATGGACATGAGGTTTTCTCCGTGATCGAGAAGGCGGGCGATGAGTGATACCCGCTCTCGCGCCTCGCGCACCTCGCGTTGCAGCTCCGCGTGCTGCATCTGCAGCGCGCGCGTCCACGCGGGGGTGCCTCGAGCCTCGAGGAGGGCACCGATGGCGGAGACGCCGAATCCGACATCGCGGAGGTTTCGGACATCGGCGGCATCTCGCAGCTGGTGCGGGGCGTAGCGCCGGTATCCCGTCCCGGGATCGACCACGGCGGGAACGAGCACACCATGGGCGTCGTAGTGACGAAGCATCCGGACGGAGAGTCGGGTCAGCGAGCTGAACCGACCGATCGTCATGTGCGTCGAGGTCTCGGCCATGGCTTCATCGTGACCCGTGACATCGTGTGAGGGTCAAGCGCCCTGTTCCGCGTCTTCCCCCGGAGCGCCCTCGGGTCGGTAGTCCGCGGGAAGGCGGTCGAGGGGCTGCGTCTCGATGAGCGCGTGCTCCTGAGCGTCGCGGCGGTCGGCCAGGGGGAGCGAGACCCGGAAGGTCGCGCCGCCACCGGGGGTGTCGACGACCTCGACCTTCCCGTGCAGGAGATCGACGATGGATGCCACGATCGACAGGCCCAGGCCCGACCCTCCGGTCTCGCGCGTACGCGAGGTGTCTGCTCGCCAGAACCGTTGGAAGATCTGGTCGCGGATCTGCACGGGCACACCGTCGCCGTGGTCGATGATCTCGATCCACCCCATGTCGGCGTCGGCATCCACTCCCACGCGGAGACCGATGGGGGAGTCGTCCGGGGTGAACCGCCGCGCGTTCCCGAGGAGGTTCGTCACGACCTGTCGCACCTTGTTCTCGTCGCCCAGCACGATCGGCGCCAGACGCGGCGCCGTCCGGATCGAGCCGGTCGCGAGTGCCGGTGCGGGCGCGGTCTCGGCGGGGGGCTCCGTCGCGGCGCCGTCGCCCGCTTCCCGGGAGCGGCGCCGCAGGCGGGACAGGGTCGCCCCCGCGATCGCCATCGCCGAGGTTGTCGGGGCGGCCCGTCGACGCGTGCCGTTGCTCGCGGCATCCGTTGACGGGAGGACTTCGAGGCTCATGACGGGCAGCACCAGCTCGTTGCGGCTGGTCGTGTCGTCGACCGTGACCTCGCGCTGCGGTGAGGTGACGCGCAGATCGAGGGCGGCGTCCCGGGCGATGGGACGGAGGTCGATGGCCGTGATGCTCACATCGCGACGCTCGTCGAGGCGGGCCAGAGCGAGAAGGTCCTCCACGAGGGCCCCCATGCGGATCGCCTCTTTCTCGATCCGCTCCATCGACTGGGCGACGTCCTCGTCCGAGCGGATGGCGCCCATGCGATACAGCTCGGCATAACCGCGCATGGTGACGAGCGGCGTCCGCAGCTCGTGGCTCGCGTCGCCGATGAACCGTCGCATCTGCCGCACGGTGGCATCCCGCTGTCCGAGGGCCCCGTCGATGCGCGCGAGCATGGCGTTGATCGCCGTCTTCAACCGACCGACCTCGGTGTCCGGGACGATGTCGGTGAGACGCTGGCTGAAGTCGCCCGCGGCGATGTCCATCGCGGTGGTCTCGACCTGGTTCAGGCTCCGGAACGTGAGGGTGACGAGCCACCGGGTCAGAAGCGCACTGGCGATGAGGATCAGGAGCGCGACGAAGCCGTAGATGCCCACGTAGGCCGCGACGATCCGGTCGGTCGGCCCGAGAGGTTGGATGACCATCTGCGTGTACGAGCCGCTGTTGGGCACCTCGAAGAGGCCGACACGGGCGATGAAGTGCTGACCGGTGACCGGGTCGTCGAGGTCGATGCGCTTGTCGAGCTGGGTGTACGTCTGCGGGGTGGTGAACGTGTCCGGCAGCTGCGGGGTCGCCTTCGTGGACGTCCCGTTGAAGAACGCCTCGCGCTGACCGTCCGCGTTGTACACGACGACCATCGAGCCGATCTGAGGGGCGTTCTCGACGGGGGTGAAGACCATCTTCCCGTCTTCGGCGGTCGTCGTGAAGATGGTGTCGGCGATGTTGCCCGCGGCCTGTTGCGCGAGCTGCTCGTCGAGGTTGTTCACGAGAGTGGTCCGCAGGAACACCATCGTGCCGATCCCCGCCGCGAACAGCCCGACCGCGAGGAGCGTGACCGTGACGCCGGTGACCTTCGCCCGCAGGCTCAGCCGGCGCCACCAGCGCGTCAGGGCATCATCGGTATGCAGGGGGAGACTCCGCTCAGACGGTCTTGCCCGACTTCAGCATGTAGCCGAAGCCGCGCTTGGTCTGGATCAGCGGCTCGGAGGAGTGCGGATCGATCTTGCGGCGCAGGTACGAGATGTAGCTCTCGACGATGCCCGCGTCACCGTTGAAGTCGTACTCCCACACGTGGTCGAGGATCTGGGCCTTCGACAGCACGCGGTTGGGGTTGAGCATGAGGTAGCGCAAGAGCTTGAACTCGGTCGGACTCAGGTCGATCGAGACGTCGCCGACGCTGACGTCGTGCGTGTCCTGATCCATCGTGAGTTCACCGGTGCGGATGATGGACTCTTCGTCGGCCTGCATCGTGCGGCGCAGGATCGCCTGGATCCGGGCGACGATCTCGTCGAGGCTGAACGGCTTGGTGACGTAATCGTCGCCACCGGCGTTCAGGCCCATGATCTTGTCCTCGGTCTCGTCCTTCGCGGTGAGGAAGAGGATCGGAGCGGTGTATCCGGCGCCGCGGAGTCGCTTGGTGACGCTGAACCCGTTCATGTCGGGGAGCATCACGTCGAGCACGATGAGGTCGGGTTCCTCTTCGAGCACGGCGGAGATCGTCTGCGCGCCGTTCGCCACGGCTCGCACCTGGAAACCGGCGAAGCGGAGGCTCGTGATGAGCAGATCGCGGATGTTCGGTTCGTCGTCCACGACGAGGATGCGAGGAGCTGTCATGCCCTCATTATCGTGACTGCACCCAGCAATGTGCTGGATATGGAACGGAAAGCCATGCCCTGGTATGTCTCAGGCGGCCTCGGCGTCGATCCCGTCGGCATCCAGGATCGTGTACGCGTAGCCCTGCTCGGCGAGGAAACGCTGGCGATTCTGCGCGAAATCCTGATCCACGGTGTCGCGCGCGATGAGCGTGTAGAAGCTCGCCGTGTGGTTCGACTGCTTCGGTCGGAGCAGGCGGCCGAGGCGCTGTGCCTCTTCTTGCCGGGAGCCGAAGGACCCCGACACCTGGATGGCGACGGATGCCTCGGGAAGGTCGACCGAGAAGTTGGCGACCTTCGACACGATGAGCAAAGAGATCTCGCCGACACGGAACGCCTGGAACAGCTCTTCGCGCTCGGCGACCGGGGTCGCGCCGGTGATCTTGGGCGCGTCGAGCGCGTCGGACAGTTCGTCGATCTGGTCGAGGTACTGGCCGATGACGAGGATGCGCTCGTCGGGGTGGCGTTCGACCAGTCGACGGACGACGTCGATCTTCGCCGGGGCGGTGGCCGCGAGCCGATAACGGTCCTCGTCGGCGGCGGCGGCGTACTCGAGCCGCTCGTACGCGGGGAGGTCGATGCGCACCTCGTAGCACGCGGCGGGAGAGATGAAGCCCTGCGCCTCGATCTCTTTCCACGGCGCGTCGAAGCGTTTGGGGCCGATGAGGCTGAACACGTCGCCTTCCCGCCCGTCCTCGCGGACGAGCGTGGCGGTCAGGCCGAGGCGGCGGCGCGCCTGCAGGTCGGCCGTGAGCTTGAACACCGGCGCCGGAAGCAGGTGTACCTCGTCGTAGAGCACCAGTCCCCAGTCGAGTGCGTCGAGGAGGGCGAGGTGCGCGTACTCGCCTTTCCGCTTGGCGGTGAGGATCTGGTAGGTCGCGATCGTGACGGGCTTGATCTCTTTGACCTGACCGGAGTACTCGCCGATCTCCTCGGGGGTGAGCGAGGTGCGGCGCAGCAGCTCGTCGCGCCACTGGCGGGCACTGACGGTGTTGGTGACGAGGATCAGGGTCGTCGTCCGGGTCTCGGCCATGGCTCCCGCACCCACGAGCGTCTTGCCCGCACCGCAGGGGAGCACCACGACACCCGAGCCGCCCTCGGAGAAGGAGTCGACGGCCTGGCGCTGGTAGGGCCGGAGGCTCCAGCCGTCCTCGGCGAGGTCGATCGGGTGAGGGGTGCCGGGGGTGTACCCGGCGAGGTCTTCGGCGGGCCAGCCGATCTTCAGCAGCTCCTGCTTGATGTGTCCGCGTGCCCACGCGTCGATCAGATACGTGTCGGGGGTCGGGTGCCCGACGAGCAGGGGAGAGATGCGCTTGTTGCGCGAGACCTCACCGAGCACCGCCGGATCGGTCGAGCGCAGGACGAGCTCGTTGTCGTCGTTGCGCTCGATCACCAGACGCCCGTAGCGGTTCACCGTCTCGCGGATGTCGGTGCTCACCGACGCCGGCACGGGGAAACGCGACCAGCGGTCGAGGGTCTCGAGCATCGCGTCGGCGTCGTGGCCGGCCGCGCGGGCGTTCCAGAGGCCCAGGCGCGTGATGCGGTAGGTGTGGATGTGCTCGGGTGCGCGCTCGAGCTCAGCGAAGACCGCGAGCTCATGCCGCGCCGTCTCCGCCTCGGGGTGTGCGACCTCGAGGAGGACGGTGCGGTCGCTCTGCACGATCAAGGGGCCGTCAGCCATAGCGTTCGATTCTACCGGGGTCGCGATGGTCGGGCTTCACGCGCCGTCATTCGACGGGCACGATCCCGTCGATGTGCGACAGCGGCAGCGTGCGCTCCACATCGGCGCCGCGGTCGCGACCGCGAAGTCGCCCCCCGCCCAGGCCCGTGGCTTCGAGGCGGAACACGCGGGTCGACCCGTCCGGCAGGCGCACGCTCACGTCGATCACCGCCCGCGCTCGCACGGCCTGGTCGAGCTCGCGCTCGAGCCAGGCGGCATCCGAGTCCTCTCCTCCGGCGCGCACGCGGGTGATCAGCGGCAGGTAGGTGTCGAGGGGGTCGGTCGAGGGGGCGTCATCGGCGAGTCGGGCGCGCTCCAGGGTGCGCGGCGCCCCGTTCGCGTCGATCGCGACGGCCGGATAGTGCGCGTCGGTGAGCGCCCAGAACACGACGTCGGCGCCGACGTGCGATTCGAGGGCGTCTCCCGCCCGAGTGAGGGCGACCGAACGCAGCGACTGGTCGACCTCCATCGCCTGCAGAAGGGTCGGATCGGTCGTCGTCACGCGGGTCAGCCGCGTCTCGGGGTCGCTCGCCACCCGGACGCGGCCGTGCTGCGCCGACGTGCGTTCGATCACGTACGCGAGCGGCTGCGGAAGGCCCGTGAGGGACAGCTCGGTGAGGAACTCCCGCAGGGACTCCGCCGTCTCGCCGCTCGTGATCGCGGCGCCGATCGTCGCGGCGCTGAACCGGTAGCTCGAGGCCTGCGCACGCGACTCGCGCATCGCCATGCTCCGCAGGCGTACATCGAGATGCGGGGCGAGCGGGCCGGGGGCGATCGCCGTGAGGTCGTTCTGCAGGTAGACGCGATCCACCTCGGGAGGGAGCAGGTCCCGCAGGGCCGAGACGTCCACGTCGTCACCCGCCGCGAGCCCGGCGCTCCAGGGCGGGGTCTCGCCGGCGGCATCGATGAGCCCCCACGCCGAGAACCGCTCGCGCCATGTCGCGGCCCGCTCCGGGCCGGCGGGGTCGAACGGCAAGGCGTCGGCCCACTGCGTGCTCGGGATCCATCCCGCTTCGGGGGTGCGGTACGCCCGCGGCAGCGCGTCGCGCAGGGCCCGCGCGGTGCTCTGCCACCGATCGAGGGTCGGCAGACGCAGCCACGCCCGGCCGGCCGCGGTGACGAGCCAGGCTCGCCCCGTGCTCCCCAGCAGACCCACGGATGCCGCGATCCCCACGAGCAGATCCGCTTCCTCCGGGGTCTCCACGGCGCCCGCGTCGACGAGCCGTCGACGTTCGGTCGCGCCGAGCGAACCGGAACCGATTCGTCCGAGGGGTGCTTCCAGGGTGAGCAGCAGGACATCGGCCAGGGCGGCGGCCTTCGTGAACGCGGCTTCGGCGGCGGCATCGGAGGCCGCGGCACCGTCGGGGCGGGGGGCCGCGGCATCCGGAAGCCCGTCGGGGAAGGTCTCGTTCACGATCGCCGCGACCGAGGCGTAGACGACGCCGTCGTCGCGGACCAGGCCGCGTGCGACGAGAGGGTCCCGGGTGTCGGCGGCGACGGGGGCGCCGGTCGACGCGGCGGTCACGAGGGCCGTCGCCTCGATCCGGGTCAGCGGGGGGAGGGCGCGGGCGATCGAGGCGGGCTCGAGCAGGGCGTCCGCGGCGTCGAAGGTGTCGCGCCAGGTGGCCGAGGGGGAGACGTCCCGTTGGGAGAAGAGGCGCGCCAGGTCTTCATCGGTCCGTGCGCTCAGCGAGACCGCCAATGCACGTTGATCGGAGGTCTCGGGCACGGTCAACGTCCTTTGTTCGCCCGTGCCCTCCGCACGAAGCTCATGATGAGCACAGCCACGAGGCAGGCGAACGCGACCGGGGGTGCGATGTAGAGGAGAACGCCGACCGTCGGCCAGATGCCGGTGCTCATGTCGGCCTTGGCGCTCGACCCGATGATGATCGCGAAGAAGCTGACGACGGACAGGACGAGCAGCCCGAGCGACATGAATGCCAGGATGCGATCGACGCGGCGGATCGGAACGTCGCCGTCGGGAGTGCGTGTGCTCATCGCGCTCAGCCTACTGCCTGGTGCGCGTGGCGTAGGCTGAAGGGCCGGGATCCGTTCGGGTCCCGTGTTCCGCCGCGCGTCCGCGCATGTCTTTCAGCGAGGTTTCCATGCCCACCGGCAAGGTCAGGTTCTACGACGAAGAGAAGGGCTTCGGCTTCATCGCCACCGATGACGGCCAGGACGTGTTCCTGCACGCCACCGCCCTGCCCGCCGGGAGCCCTGCGCCCAAGGCCGGCACCCGCCTGGAGTTCGGTGTCGCCGATGGAAAGCGCGGCCTTCAGGCTCTGTCCGTGCGCGTCCTCGAAGCGCCCGTGAGCATGGCGAAGCGCTCGCGCAAGCCCGCCGACGACATGGCGATCATCGTCGAGGACCTCGTGAAGCTCCTCGACGGCATCGGCGGTGACCTGCGACGCGGCCGCTACCCGAGCGGTGCTCACGCGAGCAAGATCGCTGCGGTACTGCGCAAGGTCGCCGATGACTTCGAAGCCTGAGCAGCCGGTCGACGAGCGACTGCTCCACACCCACGATCTCGCCCTGCGCGCGCTACACGAGATCACCCCGGCCGACACCGTCGGCCCGCCGGCCGACTACCTGATCGAAGACGGCGGCGTCGTCTCGCTGCGGTTCCACACGCGACTGCTCGGCTACCCCGGGTGGTACTGGACGGTGAGCGTGGCCGTCGTCGACGACGCGGAGCCGACCGTCCTCGAGGCGGAGCTCATGCCCGGCGAGGGAGCCCTGCTGGCGCCCGAGTGGGTGCCCTGGGCGACGCGCCTGGCCGACTATCAGGCGGCTCAGGCCGCCGCGGCGGAGAACGACGAGTCCGAGGACGACGAGGATCTCGACGACGATGACGACATCGACGACGATCTGGACGACGCCGACGACGACGATGCCGAAGACGACGACGCGGATGACGAGCCGAAGGCGCGGTTCCACGCGGGCGATCTCGACGGCGTCGACATCGACGAGCTCGACGAGTCGGACGATCCCGAGGCCGACGCGGAGGACGACGAACCCGAGGACGACGCCGACGACGAGGACGAGCACGAACGAAGCTACTGATCCGCACACGAGAAAGGCCGTCCCGCGCGATGCGGGACGGCCTTCGTCGTCTGGTCAGGCGCCGGGAAGGCGCTCGATCGTGTAGTCGATCGCGCCGATGAGACGGCGGACGTCGTCGGGTTCGATCGAGACGAAGGTCGCCACACGCAGCTGGTTGCGGCCCAGCTTGCGGTACGGCTCCGTGTCGACGATGCCGTTGGCGCGCAGGCTCTTCGCGATCGCGGCGGCGTCGATGCTGTCGTCGAAGTCGATCGTGACGACCACGGGGGAGCGGTCGGCCGGGTCGGCGACGAACGGGGTCGCCACCGCACTGGCGTCGGCCCAGTCGTACAGCGCGGACGACGACTCGGCGGTGCGGGCACCGGCCCACGTCAGGCCGCCGTTGTCGAGGATCCAGCCCAGCTGGTCGTCGAGCAGCAGCAGCGTCGCGAGCGCCGGGGTGTTCAGCGTCTGCTGCAGGCGCGAGTTGTCCAGCGCGTTCTTGAGGCTCAGGAACTCGGGGATGTAGCGGTCGGATGCCGCGATGCGCTCGATCCGCTCGATCGCCGCCGGCGACACGGCGGCGTACCAGAGGCCGCCATCCGAGCCGAGGTTCTTCTGCGGAGCGAAGTAGTAGACGTCCGCCTGGGTCACATCGAAGTCGATGCCTCCGGCCGCGCTCGTCGCGTCGATGACCGTCAGGGCACCGGCGTCGCCGTGGACGCGCTCGATCGGCGCGGCCACGCCCGTCGAGGTCTCGTTGTGGGGCCAGGCGTACACGTCGACGCCGTCGACGACCTCGGCGCTCAGACGCGTCCCGGGCTCGGCGCGGCGGACGTCGGGGGCCTGCAGCCACGGGGCCTTCGCGGCGGAGGCGAACTTGCCGCCGAACTCGCCGAAGACGAGGTTCTGGCTGCGGTTCTCGATGAGACCGAAGGCGGCGGCATCCCAGAAGGCGGTCGATCCGCCGTTCCCGAGGATGATCTCGTACCCCTCGGGGAGGCGGAACAGCGCGGCGAGGCGCTCACGCGTGCTCGCGACGAGGTTCTTGACGGGCGCTTGGCGGTGCGAGGTGCCCAGGATGCTCGCGCCACGGGTGACGAGAGACTCGAGCTGCGCTCCGCGCACCTTCGAGGGGCCGCATCCGAAGCGGCCGTCGGCGGGCAGGAGGTCGGTGGGGAGTTCCACGTGCGGCATGGGCTCGATTCTAGGGCGCGGGGATGCGGCATCCGGAGTCTGTGTCGGACGGGGTCGGTAGGCTGTCCTTACCAGCCGCGCGACGCCGAGGACTTCTGAATGACCGATCTGATCGACACCACCGAGATGTACCTGCGCACGATCCTCGAACTCGAGGAAGAGAACATCGTGCCGCTGCGTGCGCGGATCTCCGAGCGTCTCGGGCATTCCGGGCCCACCGTCTCGCAGACCGTGGGACGCATGGAGCGCGACGGACTCGTCGTCGTCTCGGAGGACCGCCGTCTCGAGCTCACCGGTGACGGCCGGCAGAAGGCCGTCGACGTCATGCGCAAGCACCGTCTGGCCGAGCGTCTGCTCAGCGATGTGATCGGCCTGGACTGGGCCTACGTGCACGACGAGGCCTGCCGCTGGGAGCACGTCATGAGCGAGCAGGTCGAGCGCCGCCTCGTCGAGCTCCTCGGGCACCCCACCGAGTCGCCGTACGGCAACCCGATCCCCGGCCTCGACCAGTTGGGCGACGTCGCGAGCTCCACGTTCGAAGAGGGCGTCGTGGGTCTCGTGCGCAAGCTGAACGACGCCGGCCAGCCCATCACGGGCACGGTCCGCCGCCTCGCCGAGCCCGCTCAGGTCGACCCCGAACTGCTGCAGCAGCTGAAGGCGGCCGGGGTTATGCCGGGCGCGCGGGGTGATTACCGCTTCAACGAGGGCTACGTCCTCGTGCAGATGGAGGGCGTCGACGAGGGTCTCGAGCTCCCCGTCGAGGTGGCGTCGCACATCTTCCTCGTCGACGAAGCCTGAGCGTTTCGCCCGATCCCGCGGTTTCCGTGCGAGGTTTCGCCTTTCGGCCACCCCTGCCGAGCATCTCCTGTACGCGGGGTCCATTGCGTGACTTGTTCGTTATCTTCGGGTAGCCTCTGAGGGTCCACAGGCGAGAAGCCCGCCGTCGGACCCCTCGCGGTTTGCCTCCCCGGCTCGTCGTCCGCAGAGGGTGAAGCCCGCACATCGTGCCCCCAATCGAGTGCTGACGAGCCAGCGTCCCCCGGGATGCAGAGGCGCCGGAGGAAATTTGGCTGAACACATCGACCCCGTCGACGACCGACCCGAGGTCTCCGCGACGGGGCAGACCCGCAAGAGTGCGCGCGCAGCGGTCTCTCGACCCTCGCGCCGGACCATTCGACCCACCGTTCCCGCGGCGTCCCCGGTTCCCCGGACCGCTCCGCCCGCACGCTCGCTGCCCGCGGTGCGTCGGGGCGCGAAGCCCCTGCGCAGCGCCGTGATCCTGTCGATGGTGGCGGGCCTTGTCGCGACGGTCGCCATCCCGGCCTATGCCGCGACGGTCCCCACCGCGAACACCATGACCCTGGGCGAGATGTCGGCCCCCGACAACCAGTCGCTCGTCGTCGCGTCCGACGCCGCCAACGAGACGCTCGACCGCAGCAGCTACTCGGCGACCACCGCCGACGAGATCCAGAAGAAGAAGGATCAGGAAGCCGCTGCCGCCGCCGCCGCGGAGCGCGCCCGTCAGCTGGCATCCAACGCCGGCGCGTCGCTGTCGAACATCGACCTGAACATGACCGCTCCCGGTTCGGGAGAGGTGCGCTGGCCCCTGACGAGCTACGTGCTCGGACGCGGTCTCTGGGATTCCGGCTACCACCAGGGTGTCGACCTGCTCGCTCCCGGGGGACAGCCGATCTTCGCCGCTGCGGCCGGTGTCGTGAGCACGTCGTCGGAGAGCTTCGGCGGCTACGGCGTCGGTATCGTCATCGAGCACGTCATCAACGGCCAGAAGGTCTCGACGACCTACGGTCACATGACCTACGGCAGCCGTCAGGTGCAGGCCGGCGACACCGTCGCCGCGGGCCAGCTCATCGGTCTCGTCGGTTCGACGGGAAGCTCGACCGCCAACCACCTGCATTTCGAGGTCCACATCAACGGCTCGGTCGTCGACCCCTACGCCTGGCTGCAGCAGAACGCGGGCTGACCGCTCATCAACGACACGGCGTGTCGGAGGCTTCTGTTCTCCGACACGCCGTTTCCTGTTTCCTGATCTCGCGGAGCCGGGTGCGTCGATCGTGGGTTAGCCTGTCAGCGACGTTGGGAAGAACCGGAGGGAAAGCTGATGGACGCCAGGCCTCGCATCCGCACCATGGATGCGCTCGGGCTGCTCGTTCTTCGGCATCGTATGTTCCGGATGCCGCGGTCTCACCGTGACTCCTGAGGCGCTGTCTGTCTAGACAGCGCCTTTTTTCATACGCCTGCGCACCTTCCTCTCGTCGCGAGTCGAACATCCGAGAAGCCGTCTCGGCCATTCGAGAGGAAACCTCATGCGTACTCTGGTGCTGAATGCGGGCTACGAACCGCTCGCCGTCGTGTCGTTCAAGCGGGCGCTCGTGCTCGTGATGAACGAGAAGGCCACCGTCGTCGAATGCGTCGACGAAGATCCGGTCTGGGCGGCGGGGGGAACCTACGATCGCCCGGCGGTGATCATCCTCACGCGGTACATCCGGGTGCCGGGTGCGCGCCAGGTGCCGGTCACCCGGCGCGGAGTCCTCCGCCGCGACGCGCACCGGTGCGGATACTGCGGCAAGACCGCCTCGACCATCGATCATGTGCTGCCGCGGTCGCGCGGGGGCAAGGACACGTGGGAGAACCTCGTGGCCTGCTGCCTGCGGTGCAACAACGTCAAGGGCGATCGCACGCCGCAGGAGATGTCGTGGGAGCTCCAGATCATCCCGGCACCCCCGCGCGGCTCGTCCTGGACGGTGCGCGGGGTCGACAAGAGCGATCCGCGGTGGGAGCCGTATCTCGCGCTCGCCGCATGATGGCGTTCTCGCGTCGGTGATCGTCCGTTTCCGACGGACGTGGTGTCGGCGGTCGGTGATGGGATGGGGGCATGACACGTGCTCTGATCGTCATCGACATGCAGCGGGGATTCGACGACCTCGCGTTCTGGGGTCCCACGACCAATCCCGCCTGCGAGGCGAACGTCGCCGCTCTCCTGGAACGGTGGGCGGGGGCGGGGGAACCCGTCGTCGTCGTGCGCCACGACTCTCCGAAAGAGGGGTCGCCGTTGCACCCCTCCGCGCCGGGCAACGAGCTCGTGGCCGCGGTGGCGGCGGCGCGGCCCGATGTGGTGGTGTCGAAGAGCGTCAACTCGGCGTTCTACGGCGACCCCTACCTGCAGGCCTGGCTCGAAGAGCGCGGCATCCGGGATCTGGTGATCTGCGGCATTCAGACGAACATGTGCGTGGAGACGACCGCGCGGATGGCGGGGAACCTCGGCTACGACGTGACCGTCGCTCTGGATGCCACGCGCACGTTCGATCTGGCGGGCGAGGTCGCGGGGGTCGGGACGGTGAAGCGCACCGCGGCGGAGCTGATGGCCGATACGGCCCTGGTGCTGCAGGAGGGCGGGTTCGCGCGCATCGTGAGGACGGCCGACCTGCTCTGACGGAGGAATCCGGCCCCACGGGGCGATGTCGGAGGTCGATCGTATCTTCGAACCACAGGGTTTGAGAGTGTAGAACGCATGTTCTAACCTGTGGGAGTGAGGGCGATCGTGCGAGACCAGGTGCAGGCGGTGCCTGACATCCACGCGCTGCGAGACCGTCTCGAGCGCATGCAGGGCCGGCGGATGGATGCCTCGGTCCTCCCGACGCATCCGGCGTTCACATCTCTGCTCCCCGGTGGGGGGCTGCGCTCGGGCTCGGCCTATGCGCTCGCGCGGTCGGCGTCGCTGCTCCTCGCCCTCATGGCGCGTCCCTCGCAGGACGGCGCCTGGTGCGGAGTGGTCGGCATGCCCGAACTGGGGGCGGAGGCCGCCGAGAAGTACGGACTCGACCTCGATCGTCTCGTCTTCATCCCGGATCCCGGGCCGCGATGGCTGGCGGTCACGGCGACGATCGCAGAGGTGCTGCCCGTCGTCGCGGTCCGCCCTCCGGCGGGGTCGAACGCGGCACGAGGGGGTGCCGAGGCCACCCGGTTGGCCGCGCGTCTGCGTGATCGGGGCACCGTGCTGCTGGTGCAGGGGTCGTGGCCGCAGGCCGAGGCGGTCATCGATGTGGCCGATCCGCGGTGGAGCGGCGTGGGGCAGGGGAGCGGGTACCTGGCCGGTCGCGAGTTGACGGTGTCGGTGAGCAGTCGTCGCTCTCCGAACGCTCGACGGGCGCGCATGCTGCTGCCCGCGGCGGACGGCACGATCGAACTGCTGGGCGCCCCGACCGAACGTCTCGTCCCGCGCACGCACGAGACGTACCGCACCCGGGCGGTGGGCTGATGCAGGCTCCTACGCGCAGCCTCGTGCTGTGGTTCCCCGACTGGCCGATCACGGCCTTCGTCCACGAGGCCTCATCGCCGCCGCGCGACGACGCGCCCGTCGCGGTGTTCGCCCACAACATCGTCGTCGCCTGCTCGGCCGTCGCCCGCGCGCAGGGGGTACGGCGGGGGCAGCGTCGCCGCGACGCCCAGGCGCTCTGTCCCGCGCTCGTGGTGATCGCCGCCGATCCGGTGCGCGACGCACGGGTCTTCGGTCCCGTGGTCGCGCGTATCGAAGACCGTGCGCCGGGGGTGCAGATCGTCCGCCCGGGCCTCTGCGCGCTGCGGGCCCGAGGACCCGCCCGCTACTACGGCGGCGAAGCCGAGGCCGCGCGCACCCTCGTCGACCTCCTCGCCGCCGAGGGCTTCTTCGGGGTGCGCGCGAGCGTCGCCGACGGGGTCTTCACCGCGGGCCATGCGGCCCGTGCCGCGTCTCCCGAGGATCCCGTGCGGGTGGTGCCGCCCGGTGAGGCGGCGCCGTTCCTCGCGCCGCTGTCGGTGGCGGCCCTCGACGACGAAGAGATGGCGAGCCTGCTCGCCCGGCTCGGCGTCCACACCCTCGGAGCCTTCGCCGCGATGCCCGTCGAGCGGGTGCAGGAGAGGTTCGGCCCGCGCGGGGTGCGGCTCCACGCCCTGGCCGGAGGACGCGACTCCCGACCGGTGGAACCGCGTACTCCGCCGCCGGAGCTGCACCGCGACGTGGCGTTCGAGCCTCCGCTCGACCTCGCCGACCAGGTCGCCTTCGGCGTGCGTGTCGCGGCCGAGGAGTTCATCGCCCATCTCGGCGCCCAGAACCTCGTCTGCACGGAGCTTCGTGTGGTCCTGTCGGGCGAGCGCGGCGAACGCAGTGAGCGCGTGTGGCTGCACCCCGGTTCGTTCGACGCGGCAGCGGTGGTCGACCGCGTGCGCTGGCAGCTCGCCGAGGACGGGCAGGGGATCTTCGGCAGCGGGGTGGCGGGGGTGCACATCGAGCCCGAGGCCGTCGACGACGCCGCGCACCACAGCAAGGGCCTCTTCGGCGCCGGTCCCGACGAACGGGTGCATCACGCGCTGTCTCGCGTGCAGGCCATGCTCGGCCACCGCGGGGTGGTCACGCCGACGATCGGCGGGGGCCGGTGGCTCGCCGAGCGCCAGGTGCTCGTGCCGTGGGGAGACCGGGCGGTGACGGCGAAGGATCGTGCCCGCCCCTGGCCGGGGAGCCTGCCGGATCCGCTGCCGGCGACCGTCTACCCCGAACCGCGGTTGGTGGAGGTCACCGATATCGCGGGAGCGTCCGTCACGGTGGGCGAACGCGATGTGCTGAGCGCTCCTCCCGCGGTTCTGGTGACGGGGGAGCAGCGTCGCCGCATCCGGGAGTGGGCGGGCCCCTGGCCCATCAGCGAACGGGGCTGGGATCCGCTCCGTCGACGCCGGGCGCATCGGTTCCAGGTGGTCGATGCGGACGGGGGTGCCTGGCTGTTGGTGGTCGAAGAAGGCGAGTGGCGGGCGGAGGGGCGTTATGACTGAGCCGGATGCCGCGGGCTCGAGCGCACGGATCACCGGGGCGGGGGTGCCCTGATGGGCTGGAACAACCCGCCGGTGAAGTGGTCGGAGCTCGAGCGCCTGCTGAGCGACGCACGGCGTCCGACCGGAGCTCCGCCGAACGGCGACGGGGGCGACAGCCCGGCGTGGTCCCACAAGCGCGGGGCGTACGTCCCCCCGTCGATCGAACGACCGGCCGACGCGGTGCCCTACGCCGAGTTGCACGCGCACTCGTCGTACTCGTTCCTCGACGGCGCCTCCTCGCCGGAGGAACTCGTCGAAGAGGCCGAGCGCCTGGGCCTGCACGCGCTGGCGGTCACGGACCACGACGGGTTCTACGGCATCGTGCGTTTCGCCGAGGCGGCCGAGGCCCGGGCGGTGAAGACCGTGTTCGGGGCGGAGCTCTCGCTCGGGCTTCCCGCGCCCCAGAAGGGGGAGGCCGATCCCGCCGGATCCCACCTGCTCGTGCTCGCCCGCGGAGAAGAGGGATACCACCGTCTCGCCGCGGCGATCACCCACGCGCAGCTCACGGGAGCCGAGAAAGGGCGACCGGTGTACGACCTCGCCGAGCTGTCGGAGCGTTCCGGCGGTCCGGACGATCCGCACTGGGCGGTGCTCACCGGATGCCGGAAGGGGGCCGTGCGACAGGCGTTGGCATCCGAGGGGCCGGCGGCGGCCGCCCGTCAGCTCGACGCGCTCGTCGACCTGTTCGGTACCGAGGCCGTGTTCGTCGAGTTGACGGACCAGGGCAACCCTCTCGACTCGCGTCACAACGACGTCCTCGCCGGGCTCGCCGCCGAACGCGGACTGCCGATCCTCGCGACCAACAACGTGCACTACGCCGTCCCGCAGAAGGAGCTGCTCGCGGCCGCCGTCGCCGCCGTCCGGGCGAACCGCGGTCTCGACGAACTCGACGGATGGCTTCCCGCTCATGCCGGTGCGCATCTGCGCTCGGGAGCCGAGATGGCCGCCCGGTTCGCCCGCTACCCGGGGGCGGTGGCGCGCACCGTCACTCTCGCCGACGAACTGGCCTTCCCCCTGCGGCGGGCCAAGCCCGCGTTGCCGAAGCAGGCCGTGCCCGAGGGGCACACGCCCATGTCGTGGCTGCGACACCTCGTGTGGGAGGCCGTGCCGCGCAAGTATCCCCACCTTTCCGCCGACGATCGCGACCGCATCGAGCGGGAGCTCGGCGTCATCGAGATGAAGGACTTCCCGGGGTACTTCCTCATCGTCTACGGCATCGTCGCCGAGGCCCGGCGCCGCGGCATCCTGTGCCAGGGGCGCGGATCGGCCGCCAACAGCGCGGTCTGCTTCCTGCTCGACATCACCGCGGTCGACTCGATCTTCTACCGGCTGCCGTTCGAGCGCTTCCTGTCGAGCCTGCGCGACGAGGAGCCCGACATCGACGTCGACTTCGACTCGGATCGACGCGAAGAGATCATCCAGTGGGTCTACGAGACCTACGGGCGCGAGCGCGCGGCGCAGGTCGCCAATGTCATCCAGTACCGCCCGAAGAACGCGGTGCGCGATATGGCGCGGGCGCTCGGGCACTCCCCGGGGCAGCAGGATGCGTGGTCGAAGCAGGTCGAACGGTGGGGAGCGACGCTCGAGACCGGGGCCGACCACGACATCCCGGACCAGGTCATCGAGTTCGCGTCCGAGCTGTTGAAGGCGCCCCGGCATCTCGGCATCCATTCCGGGGGCATGGTGCTCACCGATCGTCCGGTGGGCGAGGTCGTGCCGATCGAGCACGCGCGCATGGAGAACCGCACGGTGATCCAGTGGGACAAAGACGATGCCGCGTGGATGGGGCTGGTGAAGTTCGACCTGCTGGGGCTCGGCATGCTCGCGGCGCTGCAGTACTGCTTCGACCTGATCCGGGATGCCACGGGCGAGGTGTGGGAGCTGTCGACGCTGCCGAAAGAGGAGAAGGCCGTGTACGACATGCTGTGCCGGGCCGACTCGATCGGGGTCTTCCAGGTGGAGTCGCGGGCGCAGATGGGACTGCTCCCGCGACTGCAGCCGCGGAAGTTCTACGACCTCGTCGTGCAGATCGCGCTCATCCGTCCGGGACCGATCCAGGGCGGCGCCGTGCACCCGTTCGTCCGGCGCAAGCTCGGGCAGGAGGAGATCACCTACGTCCACCCCAAGCTGAAGCCGGTGCTGGAGCGCACGATGGGCGTGCCGGTGTTCCAGGAGCAGCTCATGCAGATGGCTGTCGCCGTGGGCAACTGCACCGCCGAAGACGCCGATCTGCTGCGGCGGGCGATGGGGTCCAAGCGCGGGTTGGAACGGATCGACTCGCTGCGCGAAAAGCTGTACGAGGGCATGGCCGAGAACGACCTGGTCGGGCAGGTCGCCGACGAGCTGTACGCGAAGATCCAGGCGTTCGCGAACTTCGGGTTCGCCGAGTCGCACTCGCTGTCGTTCGCGCTGCTCGTGTACGCGAGCTCGTGGATCAAGCTGCACTACCCGGCGGCTTTCCTCGCGGGACTGCTCCGGGCGCAGCCGATGGGGTTCTATTCGCCGGCGACGCTGACCGCCGACGCCCGCCGGCACGGGGTGCGCGTGCGCCGGCCCGACCTGCTGCGATCGGGGGTCGAGGCGGGGATGGAACCCCTCGACGAAGCGGGGGAGCACGGCCCCACCGGCCTCGACGCGTGCGCCGAGGCGCATCAGCCGCCGACGGGGGAGTTCGATCGGTCGGCGCCCGACGAGACCGCCGCGCACCGGCGGGACGGAGCCTTCGCGGTGCGGCTGGGGCTCGCGGGGGTCACGGGGATCGGCACGAACGTGGCCGAGCGCATCGTCGCCGAGCGGGAACGGGGCGGCCCGTACCGCGACATGCGTGATCTCGTGCGGCGGACCGGATTGATCACCGCGCAGCTCGAGGCGCTCGCGACCGCGGGGGCGTTCGAGAGCCTCGGCCATTCACGACGGGAGGCGATCTGGCTCTCGGGTTCCGCGGCCCAGGACCGCCCCGAGTTCCTCCCCGATTCCCTCGTGGCGGTGCAGCCGCCGCTGTTCACCGACCCGACGAGCTACGAGCTGCTCGCGTCCGATCTCTGGGCGACGGGGCTCTCCACCGACGACCACCCCCTGACGCACTTCCGCTCGGCGCTCGATGCGCGGGGGGTCCTTACCTCTCGCGAACTGCGGAGCGCCGAGACCGATCGGCGGATCGAAGTGGCGGGGCTTGTCACGCACCGCCAGCGTCCGGCGACGGCATCCGGGATCACCTTCCTCAACCTCGAAGACGAGCACGGGCTCATGAACATCATCTGCTCGGTGGGGGTGTGGAATCGGTACCGTCGCGTCGCTCGCGAATCTCCGGCGCTCATCGTGCGGGGGATGCTCGAGCGCTCGGTCGAGGGGGTGACGAACGTCGTCGCCGACGGGTTCACCGACCTGCGCGTGGGCGTCTCCCACGCGTCGCGGGATTTCCGATGACCGCGAACCCGCTCACTAGACTCGGGGAACTCGCATGAACCGCACGAGGGGACGACCATGACCGATACGCCCACTCCGCCCGACGGCTGGTACCCCGACCCCGCGGGAAGCGGGGGCACGCGCCGCTGGGACGGCACCGCCTGGACGGACGAGGTGCGTCCCGCCGCGGGCGCACGCGAGAGCGCCTCAGACGCTGCTATGGCGTCGGCCTCGAGCGGCCCCGACGAGACGCCTTCCAACGAGCGGGCGACACGCGCGGACGAGCCCGCGGCGCCGGCTCCCGTCGAGCCGTCTCCGTCGGCGCCGGGCGCCACTCCGGCTGCCGCCTCGGACGTCGCCGCTCCGGCTGCCGCCTCGGACGTCGCCGCTCCGGCTGCTTCCGCTCCGGATTCCCCTGCTCCGGCTGCCGCCGCCGCGGCGCCCTCAGCGGCTCCGGCGCCCGTCGCGCCCGTCGCTCCCGTCGCTCCGGCCGCGGTACCCGCCGGCTACCCCGCGTATTCCAGCTCGGCGTCGAGCGCACCGGCATCCTCGTTCGCACCCGGCTACCCGGCGGGTGCCGGTGCCCCCGTGCCGACGGCGACGAAGCGCGACATCCCCACCAACACCGTGTGGGTGTGGCTGATCGTCGCGCTGCCGCTCGTCTCGGTGCTGATGCTCTTCCTGTTCGACTGGAAGTCGCAGCTCGAGCAGTTCCTCTACGCGGCCGTCCTCGCCGAGCAGGGCGGGTACTCGTCCTCGTCCACGATGATGAACTTCTCGGTGAACTCCACACTCTTCAGCATCGGGATGAGTGTGCTCGGCCTCGTCCTCGGCGGCCTCAGCGTGCTCTTCGCCTTCCTCGACTGGCGTCAGCTGCGGGCCCGCGGGATCGTGCAGCCCTTCCACTGGGCGTGGGCGTTCTTCGTGTTCATCGTCACGGCGGGGGTCTACGTGGTCGGCCGCGGGATCGTGCTGCGTCGGCAGACCGGCAAGGGACTCGGCCCGGTCTGGGGCTTCATCGCCGTCACGGTCGTGTCGATCGTCACCGCGAGCCTCTGGGTCATCTTCCTGCTGCGTGACTTCTTCGCCGTCATGGAACAGCTCATGTACACCTACAGCTACTGAGCTGCGCGGCCGACGCCCCCTCGCGGACCCGTCCGCGCGGGGGCGTCGCTGTGCGCGCGGCGGGACCCGAGAACACTCGGGCCGGTCAGCGCACGCGGCTCGCGATGATCGCGTCCAGCAGGGCGTGCGCCGTGTCGTCCTTCGATCCGGATGCCGTCGCCACCACGCCGCCGTCGCGCCCGACGATCATGAGCTCGTTGTCGACCGACTCGAACCCGCGCGTCCACCCCACGGCGTTCGCCGCCAGCAGGTCCACGCCCTTCCGCGCGGCTTTGGCGCGAGCACGCTCGAGGAGATCCTCGTCGTCGCGGACGGTCTCGGCGGCGAAGGCGACGATCGTCTGTCCGTCACGCCGCGCGGCGACGAGGCCCGCCACGATGTCGCGGTTCTCGACGAGCTCGAGGGTGAGTCCTCCGGGAGCGTCCTGCTTGCGGAGCTTGTGCTCCGACACCGATGCCACGGAGTAGTCGGCGACCGCCGCGGCCATCACGATGACGTCCGCCTCGGGGGCCGTGGCATCCATCGCCCTGCCCAGCTCGTCGGCGGTCGCGACCGCGATGACTTCGACGCGGGGGTCGGGGACGACATCGGCGTCGAGGTGGGCTGCGACGAGCGTGACCCGTGCGCCGCGATCGGCGGCCGCCCGGGCGATCGCGACGCCCTGCCGCCCGCTCGAACGGTTGCCGAGGAAGCGGACGGGGTCGATCGGCTCGCGTGTCCCGCCGGCGCTGACGACCACCGACACTCCCTCGAGGTCGCGTGGACGCTCGACGAGGGCGAGCGCGGCGGCGACGATGTCGTCGGGCTCCGACATGCGACCGGGGCCGGAGTCGCCGCCCGTGAGCGCGCCGTCGGCGGGTCCGACGACGTGGACGCCGCGCGCGCGCAGCACCTGCATGTTGTGGACGGTCGCCGGGTGCCGCCACATCTCGGTGTGCATCGCGGGGGCGACCACCACGGGTGCGGTCGTGGCGAGGAGCGTCGTGCCGAGGAGGTCGGATGCCAGCCCCGCGGTCATCGCGGCGAGGGTGTTCGCCGTGGCGGGAGCGACGATCACGAGGTCGGCCGCCTGCCCGAGGGCGACGTGGCGGACGCGCGCGACGTCGTCGTGGACCGAGGTGGTGACGGGGTTACGGCTGATGGCCTCCCACGTGGGGGATCCGACGAAGCGGAGGGCGTCGTCGGTGGGGACGACGTGCACCTCGTGACCCGCCTTCACGAGAAGGCGCACCAGCCCGACGGTCTTGTACGCGGCGATTCCTCCGGTGACCCCGACGACGATGAACATCGCCCCAGTCTTCCAGGTGCGGGGAAGCGGCGGAGGTACGGGGGCCGCGAGGTGTGGGGCGCGGGTCGGGGCGGCCGGGGCGCGGGTCGAGGCGGCCGGGGCGTGGGGTGGGTGCGGCGGGGCGGGCGTGGGCACGGCGGGCGGCACAGGTGCCGCCGTCACCAGAACAGGGGATGCGACGAGAACAGGCCGATGCGGCGCCGTGCGGCCTGTTCTCATGGCATCCCCTGTTCTCAGGGCGCGGGTAGCGTGGGGCGGGTGTGCACCGTCGTCATCGATGTCCCCGCCGCGCCCGGTGACCCCGTGCGCCTCCTCGCGGTCCGCGATGAGGACCGGGACCGCCCGTGGCGCGGGCTCGGACCGTGGTGGCCCGACCGCCCCGGGGTTCTCGGTGTGCGCGACGACCGCGCGGGCGGTGCATGGCTCACGGTCGATCCCGATCGACGTCGGCTGGCGGTGCTCCTCAATCGCGAAGACCTCTCGACCCGCGCGGACGACGAGGTCGTCAGTCGCGGCGCGATCGCCCTCGATGCGCTGGGTGGTGGCATCCCGGATCATCCTCCGACCCGCGGATTCAACCTCGTCGAGGTGGATGCCACGGGTGCCCGCCTCGTCGAGTGGGACGGACTCGCGGTGCGGCGCACGCCGCTGAGCCCCGGCACGCACATGGTCGCGCACCATGCGGTCGACGATGCCGGGACCCCGCGCATCGCGCGGTGGCTCGAGGAGTTCCGTCACGCAGGACTCGCAGCCGACTCCGCGTGGTGGGAGCCGTGGATGCGCGTCGTGGAACAGTCGACGCACGACCCCGCGTCATCGATCCTCCGCCGCGACGCCCACGATGGCCTCGTTCTCGAGTCGCTGCTCGTCTGTGCCGCGAGTATCGGCCCGGACGGCGTCGAGATGCGCGAAGCGCGCCTGGCGGAGCCGGGGCACTGGGATGCCGCGCTCCCGTCCCGGCTGCTCACGGGCGACCCGCTGTCGCGGCGGTAGGCTGGTGGCATCCCGCCTCCGTAGCTCAGGGGATAGAGCGCCGCACTCCTAACGCGGGCGTCGCAGGTTCGAATCCTGTCGGGGGCACATCCGTTCTCTCCCGGCACGGCTCTGCCACACTGACACCGTGACCAGCACCCCGCGTCCTCGGCGCCGCACCGCCCTCGGTGTGGGCGGGATCGTCGTCGCGATCCTCGCCCTCTACGTCACCGTGGTCGCGCTGTACGCGAGCGGGAGCGACGTGGTGTCGCGCGGCGGTGACGAGCCGTCGGCCGACGCGGTGTCGCTGATCCTCACTCCGGAGAAGATGGATGCCGCGACGAGCCGCCTCACGGTGTCGCTGCTGCCGAAGCAAGCGGGCGAGGGCGAGTACACGGACGGCATCACCGTGAGCAAGCCGTTCTCCGTGCTGGTGTCGGCTGTCGCGGGATCGACGGCGGTGCAGTACGAGCCGAGCCGCTTGGTCGAGCCGACCGAGGTGTCGTTCGTGATGGACGGAGCGATCGCCGAGTGGCCGTTCGACCGATACCGGGTGACGTCGTTCATGGTCGCGGGTGTGGACGATGAGAAGGCCGAGACGATTCCCCTTCCGACGGCGGTCGACGTGAGCGGGCGTGGTGTGACGGGGTGGGACATCACGATGACCGCGCACGATGCCGGCGACGGGCTGATCGCCGTCGACATCTCCGCGTCGAGGTCGGGCGCCACGGTGGCGTTCGGCATCGTGCTGTTGACGCTCATGGTCATCATCCCGACCCTCGTGCTCATCGTGGCGATCGCGGTGCTGCGGGGACGCCGCAAGGTCGAGGTCACGACCCTCGGATGGATGGGCGCGATGGTGTTCGCCACGATTCCGCTGCGCAACTTCCTGCCCGGCTCGCCGCCGATCGGCTCGTGGATCGACTACCTCATCGTGCTCTGGGTGCTCGCGGCGCTGGTGGCGGGTCTGGTCATCTTCGTCATCGCCTGGTGGCGGCGCGGCCCGGCCTGATTCCGCTTCGGAATTCCTCCGCCGCGCCCGCCCGCACGCCGCGCCGCGAGATCACACGTTCCGCGCGATCTCACATCAGCGGGCACGGTCGGAGTCTGTGGCTTCGACGCGACCGTGTGATCTCGGCAGCGCGGCGCGGGGTGGCGCGGCGCGCCGTTGCCTCCGCGTCCGCCGCATGACATGATTACTGAACGATCGGTCGGAAAACCTCGCAGTCGAGGTGGACACGACCCCGCCAGAGCCGGCGGGGGAGAGGATGGCGATGTCGCAGGCGTTTCTCATCGGCGGTGCGCGCACCCCGGTCGGGCGGTACGGCGGGGCTCTGGCATCCGTCCGTCCCGACGATCTCGCGGCCCTCGTGGTCGGTGAGGCCGTGACCCGCGCGGGTGTTCCCGCCGAGGCGATCGACGAGGTGATCCTCGGCGCGGCGAACCAGGCCGGCGAGGACAACCGCAACGTCGCGCGCATGGCCGTGCTGCTTGCAGGCCTCCCGGATGCCATCCCCGGCCTCACCGTGAACCGCCTCTGCGCCTCGGGGATGAGCGCGATCGCGCTCGCCGCCCAGGCCGTGCGGGCGGGCGACGCCGACATCGTCGTCGCGGGCGGGGTGGAGTCGATGACGCGCGCGCCCTGGGTGCAGGCGAAGCCCTCGAAAGCATGGGCGAAGCCGGGCGACGCCTTCGACACCTCGATCGGCTGGCGCTTCACCAACCCGCGTCTCGCCGCGCGTGACAAAGCGACGTTCACCATGCCCGAGACGGCCGAGGAGGTCGCGCGCGTCGACGGCATCTCGCGCGCCGACGCCGACGCGTTCGCGCTGCGGAGTCACGAGCGGGCGGTGCGGGCGCAGGATGCCGGGCACTTCCGCGACGAGATCGTCGCCGTCGACACCGGTCGGGGCCTCATCGACACCGACGAAGGACCGCGGCGTGACACCTCGCTCGATGCGCTCGCCGGGCTCCGACCCGTCGTGAAGGGCGGGGAGGTCGTGACGGCGGGCAACTCCAGCTCGCTCAACGACGGAGCCTCCGCGATCGTCGTCGCCAGCGCCGACGCGGTCGAGCGCTACGGCCTGCGCCCCCGCGCGCGGATCGTCGCCCACGCCTCCGCCGGTCTCGCGCCGGAGATCATGGGGCTCGGCCCCGTACCCGCGACCGAGAAGGCTCTCGCCAACGCAGGGCTGTCGGCATCCGATCTGGGGGCGGTCGAACTCAACGAGGCGTTCGCGTCGCAGTCGCTCGCGTGCATGCGTCGGCTGGGGCTCGACCCCGAGATCGTCAACGCCGACGGCGGGGCGATCGCTCTCGGACATCCGCTGGGGTCGAGCGGCTCGCGGCTTCTCGTGACGCTGCTCGGTCGGCTCGAGCGCGAGGACGCGCGCTACGGCCTGGCGACCATGTGCGTCGGCGTCGGGCAGGGCACGGCGATGATCGTGGAGCGGGTCGATGGCTGAGACGCACACGCCGGCAACCTCGGCCCAGGTCGATGCGCCAGCGCAGGTCCCTGAGCCTGTCGAAGGGACCGGGGCCGGCGGAGACCTGGGGCCGGGGGCTTCGACGAGCTCAGCCACCGGGGCGACGGGCTCGACACCGCGCATCCGCATCGACGACCGCGCCGATCGCGTCGTCGCCACCCTCGACCGACCGGAGCGCCGCAACGCGATCGACCAGGCGATGATCGACGAACTCCACACCCTCTGTGAGGAGCTGGAGGAGCGCCCGCGCACGCTCATCATCACCGGCGCCGGGGGGATCTTCGCCGCCGGGGCCGACATCGCGCAGTTGCGCGAACGCACCGGCGACGACGCGCGCCGCGGGATCAACGCGACCGCGTTCGATCGCATCCGCCGCCTGCCGATGCCCGTGATCGCGGCCGTCGACGGCTTCGCGCTCGGCGGGGGAGCCGAACTCGCCTACGCCGCCGACATCCGCATCGGCACCCCGCGCGTGCGGTTCGGCAACCCCGAGCCGGGGCTCGGCATCATCGCCGCGGCCGGAGCGTCGTGGCGGCTGCCCGAGATCGTCGGCCACGCCCGCGCGAGCGAGCTTCTGCTGACGGCGCGGGTGATCGACGCCGACGAGGCCCTCGCGTGGGGACTGCTGTCGAGCGTGCACGAGCCCGACGCGCTGCTGGACGCCGCCCACGCGATCGCCGACCGCATCGCCGCGAATTCCGCGCGCGCGACCATCATCACCAAGCGCGCCCTGCTCGCGCCCCGCGCGGAGCACCCCGCCATCGACGGCGAACTCCAGGCCGAGCTGTTCGACAGTGCCGACAAGCGCGCGCGCATGACCGCGTTCCTCGAGAGGAAGAAGAAGTGACCCTCCCCGAGACCACGTCTCCGGCCCCCGTTCCCGCCGGAACCGCCGCCTCGCCGCGTCCCTCGACCGACCGGGTCCCGGCGTCCATGCCCACCAGCGTCGGCGTGCTCGGCGGGGGCCGCATGGGAGCCGGGATCGCGCACGCGTTCCTGCTCGCCGGTGTCCGCGTGCACGTCGTCGAGCGCGACGCCGCGGCCGCCGAGGCCGCCCGCGAGCGCGTCGAGACCGCTCTGGCCCGGTCCGCGCAGAAGGGCATCGAGATCCCGGATGCCGACACCTTGACCACCGGCGTCGACACCGCCGCGTTCGCCGACGCGGGCCTCGTGATCGAGGCCGTCCCCGAGGATCGCGCGCTCAAGGCCGACGCCCTCGCGCGGATCGAGGGGGCTGTGAAGGGCGACGCGGTCGTGGCATCCAACACCTCCTCGATCTCCATCGATGCGCTCGCCGCCGCGCTCCGCCGCCCGCAGCGGTTCCTCGGCCTGCACTTCTTCAACCCCGTCCCGGCATCGGTGCTGGTCGAGGTCGTCACCGGGTCGCGCAGCGAACCGCAGGTCGTCGCCGCGGCGACCGACTGGGTCGACGCCATCGGCAAGACCGCCGTCGTCGTGCGCGATGCGCCGGGCTTCGCGTCCAGCCGCCTGGGCGTCGCGCTCGGGCTCGAAGCGATCCGGATGCTCGAAGAAGGCGTCGCGAGCGCGCACGACATCGACACGGCGATGGAGCTGGGGTACCGGCATCCGATGGGCCCCCTCCGCACGACCGACATCGTCGGGCTCGACGTGCGCCTGGGCATCGCCGAAGAACTCGAGCGTGCGTTCGGCGCGCGTTTCACCCCGCCCGCGCTGCTGCGAGAGCTCGTCGCCCAGGGGCACCTGGGCCGCAAGACCGGCCGCGGATTCTACGAATGGAGCGAACGATGACGTTTCTGCCGAGCTACGTGAAGGGCGCGTGGTGGACGCCGGACGGCGACCCCGACGCGGCGATCGTGCGGGACGCGTCGACGGGGGAGGAGATCGTGCGGGTCAGCACGCGCGGGCTCGACCTCGAGGGTGCCGTCGCCTACGCACGGCGCGAGGGCCGGAAGAGCATCGGCGCCCTCACCTTCCCCCAGCGCGCGATGGTGCTGAAGAACCTCGCGATCGCACTGAACGACCGCCGCGACGAGCTCTACGCCCTCTCGGAGCGTTCCGGCTCGACCCGCCGCGACTCGCTCAGCGACGTCGACGGCGGCATCGGCGTGCTTTTCACCTTCTCGTCGAAGGCCCGTCGCGAACTCCCCGCCGGAAAGGTCGTGCTCGACGGACCGATCGAGCCGCTGTCGAAGGACGGCTCCTTCCTCGGCCGGCACGTCTACACGCGCCTCCCCGGCGTCGCGGTGCAGATCAACGCCTTCAACTTCCCGATGTGGGGAGCGCTCGAGAAGTTCGCCCCCGCGTTCCTCGCCGGGCTCCCCACGATCGTCAAGCCCGCCACCCCGACGGCGTACATCGCCGAGGCGTGGGTGCGCATGGTCGTCGAGACCGGGCTGCTGCCCGAGGGAGCCCTGCAGTTGATCAGCGGGAGCGTTCCGGGCCTGTTCGACCTGCTCGACCTCGGCGACACCGTCGGATTCACCGGCAGCGCCTCGACCGCCGAGCGCCTCCGCGCCCAGGCGAAGCCCGGGGTGCGGTTCACGAGCGAGACCGACTCGATCAACGCCTCGATCCTCGGCCCCGACGCGGTACCCGGCACCCCCGAGTTCGACGCCTACGTGAAGCAGCTCCTCGTGGAGCTGACGACCAAGGCGGGGCAGAAATGCACCGCGATCCGCCGCGCGATCGTGCCGGCGGGAATGACGGATGCCGTGGCCGACGCGCTGCGCGACAAGATCGCCGAGCGCGTGGTCATCGGCGACCCGCGCGCCGAGGGCGTCACGATGGGCCCTGTCGTCTCGATCGAGCAGCGCGACGAGGTGCGGCGGCAGGTGGCGGCGCTCCAGGCGGCGGGAGGGCGGTTCGTCGTCGGCTCGGCCGAGGCGCCCGAGGGCACGCCCGCGGAGGGGGCGTTCCTCCAGCCGATGCTCCTGGCCTTCGCGGATGCCGCGACCCCGGCCGTCAACGACATCGAGGCGTTCGGGCCGGTCGCGAGCATCGTCGAGTACGCCGACGTGGCCGAGGCCGCGACCATCGTGGGCCGGGGCGGCGGCTCGCTCGTCACGAGCGTCGCCACCCACGACCCCGACGTCGCGACCGAGCTGCTCACCCGCATGGGCGCGATGAACGGCCGCGTGCTCTTCCTCGACCGCGACGATGCGCGCACCTCGACCGGCCACGGCGCTCCCGTGCCGCACCTCGTGCACGGCGGGCCCGGTCGCGCGGGTGGCGGCGAGGAGCTCGGCGGCATCCGCTCCGTGCTCCACTCCATGCAGCGCACAGCGATCCAGGGCTCCCCGCGCATGCTGACCGCGCTCACCGGGGTGTGGCATCCGGGAGCCGAGACCGACTCCACGGGGATGCACCCGTTCCGCAAACCCCTCTCGGATCTCCGGATCGGGGATGCCGTGGAGTCCATCGAGCGAGAGGTCACCCTCGACGACATCGAGGTGTTCGCGAGATTCACCGGCGACACGTTCTACGCGCACATGGACGAGGAGTCGGCCGCGGCGAACCCGTTCTTCCCGGGGCGCGTCGCGCACGGATACCTGCTCGTGTCGTGGGCGGCGGGGCTCTTCGTCGATCCCGCACCCGGTCCCGTGCTGGCGAACTCGGGCCTCGAGAACCTCCGCTTCGTCACCCCCGTCTCACCCGGCGACCGCATCCGCGTGTCGCTCACGGCGAAGCAGATCACCCCGCGCGAGACCGACGAGTACGGCGAGGTGCGGTGGGACGCCGTGATCCGCAACCAGGATGCCGAGATCGTCGCGCAGTACGACGTGCTCACACTCGTGGCGAAAACGTGGGCTCCCGGTTCGCCGTCCGTCGCGGAGTCCGCCGACGCGACCGCCCCGCAGCCGACGGGGGCGCTCTCGTGAGCCTGCGGCCGATGATGCAGCGCGATCAGGCATCCGCGATGCTCGGCATGGTCGTCGAACACGACGCGCCAGGGGAGTCGCGGGTGTCGATGACCGTGCGCGACGACATGCTGAACGGCTTCGCGATCACCCACGGCGGGCTCGTCTTCACCCTCGCCGACACGGCGTTCGCGATCGCGTGCAACGAGGACGAGCGCGTGACGGTCGCCGGCGGCGCCGACATCACGTTCCTGAAGTCCACGACCGCCGGGCAGACGCTCACGGCGACGGCCGAGCGCCGCGCCCGCAGCGGCCGGACGGGCCTGTACGACATCCGCGTGACGGATGAGACGGGCGACCTCGTCGCCGAGGTGCGCGGCCGCAGCATCACGACGGACCGGCGGCCGCCGGCCGCCCCCGAACCTGATTCCGCCCCCGAGCGCAACGCCGCGCTCACGACCACGGAGGTGTCCCGATGACCCTGACGACCGCATCGCGCCCGGACTTCCTGGCATCCGTCGATCCCACCGGCATCCCGCTCGACAGGCTCCGCGCCCTCCAGCTCGAGCGCCTGCAGTGGACGGTGCGCCACGCCTACGAGAACGTCGCGCTGTACCGCCGCACCTTCGACGAGGCCGGCGTGCACCCCGACGACATCCGCTCGCTCGACGACATCCGCCTGTTGCCGTTCACGACCAAGGCGGACCTGCGCGAGACCTATCCCTTCGGGATGTTCGCGGTGCCGATGGCCGATGTGCGTCGCATCCACGCGTCCTCGGGCACCACGGGACGCCCGACCGTCGTCGGGTACACCGCCGGCGACCTCGACCGGTGGGCCGACCTCGTCGCGCGCTCGCTCAGCGCGGCCGGTATCCGCGCGGGCGATCGCGTGCACAACGCCTACGGGTACGGTCTGTTCACCGGGGGCCTCGGCGCGCACGCGGGCATCGAGCGGCTCGGGGCGACCGTCATCCCGATGTCGGGCGGGCAGACCGCGCGCCAGGCCCAGCTCATCCAGGACTTCGAACCGGATGCCATCCTCTGCACGCCCAGCTACCTCCTGACGATCGCGGACGCATTGGAGGCCGCGGGTGTCGACCCGCGCTCCACCTCGCTGAAGGTCGCCGTGCTCGGCGCGGAGCCCTGGACCAATGAGATGCGGCGCGAGATCGAGCGCCGCCTCGACCTCGTCGCCGTCGACATCTACGGCCTGAGCGAGGTGATGGGCCCGGGCGTGGCATCCGAGAGCGCCCTGACGAAGGACGGGCCGCACGTCTGGGAGGACCACTTCCTCCCCGAGACGATCGACGGCGAGAGCGGAGAGCCCGTCGCCGACGGCGAGCTGGGCGAGCTGGTCTTCACCTCCCTCACGAAGGAGGCGTTCCCGGTCATCCGCTACCGCACCCGCGACCTCACCCGCTTGCGGCCCGGAACGGCGTTCCCCGCGATGCGCCGCATCGAGAAGATCACCGGGCGCAACGACGACATGATCATCCTGCGCGGGGTGAACCTCTTCCCGACGCAGATCGAGGAGATCGTGATGGGTATCGAGACCCTCACGCCCCATTTCGTGCTCGAGCTGCGGCGCGAGGGGCGGATGGATGCCATGACCGTGCGCATCGAGAGGCACCCGGCCCTGGAGCGCGAGGTGTGCGAGGCCGCCGGCGTCGTGCTGCGCCAGCGCATCAAGGTGCTGATCGGCACGAGTGTCGATGTGCGCGTCGAGGAGCCCGGCGCCCTGCCGCGCAGCGAGGGCAAGTACAAGCGGGTCTACGACCTGCGCTGAGTCCGCGCCTCGCCCCTGCCCCCCTCCCGCCCCTCGCCCTCCCGCCTCCCGCCCCTCGCCCCTCGCCGCGCGCCCCTCCGGTGACTTGCGCCGTGTTGCTGTTCGAGAGGCTGCGCGCCGAGCACTCGGCGCAAGTCACGGGTTGCACGAGGGGAGGGGCGGTGACTTGCGCCGTATTGCCGTCCGGGAGGCGGTGCGCCGGGCATTCGGCGCAAGTCAGCGGGGGGTTGGCGGGCGCGAGGGCGAGGGCGAGCGCGGGCGGGGGCGAGTGGGGCGGGGCGAGCGGGGGCGAGTGGGGCGGGGCGAGCGGGGGTGCGAGATCGCCGTTGCGGGGTGGCCTCTCCGCGGATACAATTTACTGAACGATCGGTCTGTAAAAGGAGTCGACGATGACGATGACCGCACCCCCCGCGGACGCCCTCGATGGCGAGGCGATGTTCGACGCCCTCATCGAGGCCGACGGCCGCATCGAGCCGCGCGATTGGATGCCGGAGGGCTACCGCCGCACGCTGATCCGCCAGATCTCGCAGCACGCGCACTCCGAGATCATCGGCATGCAGCCCGAAGGGGCGTGGATCACCCGTGCGCCGAGCCTCAAGCGCAAGTCGATCCTGCTGGCGAAGGTGCAGGACGAAGCGGGCCACGGCCTCTACCTCTACTCCGCGGCGCAGACCCTCGGCATCACGCGCGACGAGATGACGCAGCAGCTCGTCGACGGGAAGGCGCGCTACTCGTCGATCTTCAACTACCCCACCCCCACCTGGGCCGACATGGGCGCGATCGGCTGGCTCGTCGACGGGGCCGCGATCTGCAACCAGGTGCCGCTGTGCCGCGCCTCGTACGGACCCTACGGCCGCGCGATGGTGCGCATCTGCAAAGAGGAGTCGTTTCACCAGCGTCAGGGCTTCGAGATCCTGCTCACCCTCATGCAGGGCACCGAGGAGCAGCGGGAGATGGCTCAGGACGCCGTGAACCGCTGGTACTGGCCGAGCCTGATGATGTTCGGTCCCCCCGACGACGACTCGCCCAACTCGGCGCAGTCGACGGCGTGGAACATCAAGCGCTTCAGCAACGACGTGCTCCGCCAGCGCTTCGTGTCGATGCTCGTCCCCCAGGCGGCCGTGCTGGGCGTGACCCTGCCCGACCCCGAGCTGCGCGTCAACGAGGAGACGGGGGAGTACGACATGGGCGAGATCGACTGGACCGAGTTCCATGAGGTGCTCGCCGGTCGCGGTCCGCTCAACACGATGCGCCGCCAGCACCGCCGCGACGCCCACGAAGAGGGCGCCTGGGTGCGCGAGGCCGCCGCGGCCTACGCCGCGAAGAAGAGCGCCGCTCGCACCGAGACGACGGTGGCCGCCTGATGGCCACCCCCGGCGGCAGCCCCGCCGAGACCTGGCCCCTGTGGGAGGTCTTCGTGCGCGCGAACCGCGGCCTCAGCCACGTGCACGTCGGCTCGCTGCACGCGCCCGACGCCGAGCTCGCCGTCCGCAACGCGCGCGACCTCTACACCCGTCGCGGTGAGGGCGTGTCGGTGTGGGTCGTGCCCTCGGATGCCGTGACCACGAGCGATCCGGGAGCGAAGGGCGCGTTCTTCGAGTCGCCCGCGGGCAAGAACTACCGGCACGCGGTGTACTACACCGCCTCCGAGGGGGTGCCGCACCTGTGAGCACCGCGACTGATCAGGGGGTCCGGTCCCTTCGACAGGCTCAGGGACCTGACGCGGCCCAGGTGGCTGAGCCTGTCGAAGCCCCCGACGCGGAACACCGCGCCACCGACCCCCACGGAGACGTCTCCCTCGACGCGCGCGAGCTCGCCGCCGAGCTCGCCGGGGGAGAGGACCGCGCGACCGACCCCGACGTCAGCGCCTACGCGATGCGGCTGGGTGATGACGCGCTGATCCTCGCCCAGAATCTCTGCGGCTGGGTCGCCCGCGCACCCGAGCTCGAAGAAGACGTCGCCCTCGGCAACATCGCCCTCGACCTGCTCGGTCACGCCCGCTCGCTGCTGCGCTACGCCGGGTCGTACGACGACCGCAGCGAAGACGACCTCGCGTACTGGCGCGACGAACGCGAGTTCCGCAGCGCCTGGCTGTTCGAGCTTCCGAACGGCGACTTCGCCCACACGATCGCCCGACAGCTCCTGGCATCGACGTACCTGCTCGAGCTGTACCGCGACCTCACGGCATCCACCGATCCCGTGCTCGCCGCCGTCGCCGCGAAGGCCGAGAAAGAGGTCGACTACCACCGCGACCACGCGGTGCAATGGACCCTCCGCCTCGCCGGGGGCACGGACGAGTCCCGGCGCCGCTTCCTCGTCGCCCTCGACGACACCTGGCCGTATCTCGACGAGGTGTTCCGCGACGAGCCGCTGCACGATCGCCTCGAGGGGATCGCCGTCCGCCCCTCGACGCTCCGGGCGCGCGTCGACGACGTGCTCGCGGCGGTTCTCGCCGAGGAGAACGTCGAGGTTCCCGGCATCCCGTCCTCGTCCGCCGGCGGTCGCCGTGGCATCCATCACCCCGCCTTCGGGCCGCTGATCGCCGAGATGCAGGTGCTGGCGCGCCGGCACCCGGGAGCGACGTGGTGACCCCGACGATCGAGCGCGCCCGCGAGGTCGTGGCGGCCGTGGTCGACCCCGAAGTCCCCGTGCTCACGATCGACGACCTCGGGGTGCTCCGCGACGTGCGCGTCGACGGCGACACCGTGACCGTCACGATCACCCCCACGTACTCGGGATGCCCCGCCGTCGAGGCGATCCGCGACGACATCGTCCTCGCTCTCACCTCAGCCGGTTTCGGCGACGCCGTGGTGAAGACGACGCTGACCCCCGCCTGGACCACCGACTGGATGAGCGAAGAAGGCCGCCGCAAGCTCACCGAGTACGGCATCGCCCCTCCGACCGGACGCGCTGCGGCCGGGCCCATCCGACTGCGACTCAGCGTCGCGTGCCCGCGCTGCGGGTCGCTCGACACCCGCGAGGTCTCGCGCTTCGGCTCCACGTCCTGCAAATCGCTGTGGGAGTGCCGCGCGTGCCTCGAACCCTTCGACCACTTCAAGGCCCTCTGATGACGATGACGGACACGGATGCCATGCCCGCCGGCCCCGCGGATGCCCCGGCCCCGGCTGCCGTGCGCAAGACCCGCGCCCGCTTCCACACCCTGCGCGTGTCTGATGTGCGGCCGCTCACCCCGACCGCGATCGAGGTGACGCTCGCCGTCCCGGACGACATCGCGGATGCCTTCGACTACGCACCCGGCCAGTACGTCGCCTTGCGCGCCACGGTCGACGGGGAGGAGCTCCGCCGCTCGTACTCGCTCTGCCGCCCGCCCGCGCGCGGCACGATCAGCGTCGGCATCAAGCGCGACCCCGACGGCCGGTTCTCGAGCTGGGCGCACGAGGGTCTGCGTCCCGGCGACGAGATCGACGTGATGAGCCCGCAGGGCACCTTCGTCTCGAAAGCGTCGACCTCCACCGGGCACGTCGTCGCGATCGCCGCGGGTTCCGGCATCACCCCGATCATGGCGCTCGCAGCCGACGTCCTCGAACGCTCCGCCGACACGCGCATGACGATCGTCTACGCCAATCGCTCCTCGACCGACGTCATGTTCGTCGACGAGCTCGCCGACCTCAAGGACCGCTACCCCTCCCGCCTGACGCTGCACCACGTGCTCTCGCGGGAGCAGCGTGCCGCCCCGGTCTTCTCGGGACGGCTCGACGAGGAGCGCCTGCGCCTGATCCTGTCGCGGCTCATCGTCCCGGCATCCGTCGACGAGTGGTTCCTCTGCGGGCCCTTCGCCCTGGTCGAGGTGTGCCGCGACGTGCTCGCCGAGGCGGGGGTGCCTCGAGAGCGCGTGCGCTTCGAGCTGTTCACGGCGGGCGACGGCGACGCCCCCGCCCAGACCGGGGGAGCGCGCCCCGTGCGCGTGCGCGCGGACGAGCCGGTGCGCCGCATCGACTTCACCCTCGACGGTCAGTCAGCCTCCGTCGACAGCCCGGTCGCGGCGAACGAGACGATCCTCGCCGCCGCGCTCCGCGTCCGGCCCGACGTTCCGTTCGCCTGCGCCGGGGGAGTGTGCGGCACCTGCCGCGCCCGCGTGATCGAGGGCGCGGTGTCGATGACCGAGAACTACGCCCTCGAGCCCGACGAGATCGAGCGCGGATACGTCCTCACCTGCCAATCGCACCCGACCTCCGACGCCGTGCGCGTCGACTACGACGGATAGGGATGCCGTGATCGACTACGCCCACGCCGGTGAACTCGCGACCATCACGCTGAACGCGCCCGCGCGGCGCAACGCGCTGGGTCTCGACGACCTGCGCGCGCTCGCCGCCGCCTACGACCGCGCCGAGGCCGACGGGGCTCGTGCCGTGCTCCTCCGCGGCGAGGGGCCGTCGTTCTGCGCCGGTCGCGACATCGCGGGAGTGGATCCCGCGACCGACGATGTCGCCGGGTACCTCGACGACGCCCTCGCGCCGTTGCTACGCCGCATGGCATCCTTCCCCGCCCCGACCTTCGCCGCCGCCCACGGAGCGTGCCTCGGCGTGGGGCTGGGGCTGCTGATCGCCACCGACGTCGTCTTCGTCGCCGATGACGCCAAGATCGGCTCCCCGTTCGCCGCGCTCGGGGCGACCCTCGACTCCGGCGGGCACGCCCTCTTCGTCGAGCGCCTCGGTACCCACGCCACGCTCGACCTCGTCTACACCGGGCGGATGCTCACCGGCGAGGAAGCCGTTCGCGCCGGACTCTTCTCGCGCGTGGTCCCGGCATCCGAGATCCAGGATGCCGTCGCGCTGGTCGCGCGTCGCGCCGCGACCGGGCCCACCGAGGCGTTCCGCGCCAGTAAGCGCATCGTCACGGCGATCCGGGACGAACGGCTGGGGATCTGGGAGGCGATGGCGCTCGAGAACCGTGCGCAGGCCGCGCTCTCCCGCACGGACGATTACCGCGAGGGGTTCGCGGCGTTCCAGGCCAAACGTGCTCCGGAGTTCGCGGGTCGCTGACGTCGCCGCGCACGGTCGGCGTCGCCGCTCCGGCGGGGCATGTCGCCCTTCTGGTGGCCTCAGCGCGTCTCGGCCGGCCTCTTCCGGGATACGTACGGTTGGTGTTCACTCGAGAGATGGAGCGGCGCGCCGCGCGCCGCGCGCACCATCGGCCCGTGCTGATTGAATCGGCTCATGTCGATCGATGACGAAGACGAACTCGCCCAGTTGCGCCGCCGGGCATACTCGCCCTCGGCCGACATCGCCGCTGACCCGGAAGCCCTCGCGCGCCTCATCGAGCTCGAGACGCGGGCGAGCGCGGGCGCGGAGGAGCCGTCGCCGACCGTCGTCGTCGGCGAGGACCCCGCCGCTCCGCGCGACGAGGAGATTCCGGATGCCGCCCCCGGGCGGCCGCGGTTCGTCTTCGCGCGGCCACGCAGGTCGACGGTGCTCCTGCTCTCCGCCGCCGCGCTCGTCGTGGCGACGCTCGCGACGGTGCTCGTGGTGGTGCAGCGAGTGCAGACCGATCCTCTGCAGATGGGGGCGACGCAGATCGCGCGCCTGGCGCCGGATCCGACTTTCGAGATCCCCAGCTCCTTGACCGTGGGCATCACCGGCCGTGTGACGGCCTTCGAGGAGTTCGAGGGCTTCCGCGTGGTCTCCCAACCGTCGTACAACGACGCCGAGGGCGCCGCGCGCTGCATCACCGTGTGGCAGCCGGTGCTGCTGGATTCCGCGGGCGGCGGGGGATTCTCGTACGGGGGCGAGTTCCTGATGAGCGCGTGCGGGGCCGGCTCCTTTCCCGCCAACACGACGATGCTGCTGCGCGAGAGCACCCCGGAGCGGGCGCAGACGGACCTCCCCGCGGGAACCGCGCTGCAGTTCGTCTACGACGCGGCGAACGAGGAGGTCGTGGTGTTCCGCGGCTGACCCGCGAGACGACGATGCCCCGGCTCAGGGCCGGGGCATCGTCGAGACAGGGATCGTCAGGCGGCGGTCGTCACCGCGAACTGGACGGAGCCCTGCGGGTCGATCTGCGCGTCGAGGACACGGTCGTCCAGGACGGCCGCGGCATCGGTGTCGAGGAACACCCGTGCACCCGCGTGCTCGACGACGGCGTCCTGCGGCTGCGGGCCGTCGACGACCGACAGCGAGAACTGGGACTCGGGCGAACCCGCGCCCTCGATGCGAACCCCGCCCTGGGCGGCGTCGGGGTACTGCGCGGTGATGGTCTTGACGGCGGTCGTGGCCTCTTCGGTGAGCGTCAGCATTCGTGGCTCTCCTTCTTTGTCGACGACAGGAGCCAGCCACGATGCCGAGAATCCGCGCGGCTCTCAAGCCCCGGCATCCATTTCCAGGGGATTCCCACCGGGCGCACAGAGGCCCGGCGCCGGGTCAGGGGAGTAGGCCCGCCCGTCTCGCACGGGCGACGGCGGCGTGCCGCGTCGAGGCGTCGAGCTTGGCCATCGCCGACGCCAGATACGACTTGACGGTGGTCTCGCGCAGGCGGAGGGATGCCGCGATCTCGCCGTTCGTCGATCCGACCGCCGCGCCCGCCAGCACGTCGATCTCGCGACGCGAGAGGTGGATGTCGGCGTCCTCGCCGGAGCGGGGCGCATCCCCGGTGAGCGCGGCCAGCCGCGACTCGAGCTCCTCGAGACGTCGGCGGACGTCGTCGTCGCCGACGGTGGCCGCGATGCTGCGCAACTGCGCGTAGCTTTCGCGGATCTCTTCGCGCACCCCGACGCTCAGTCCGTTCTCGCCCGCCGGCATCGTCGAGAGCCGGCGGTCCACCTCTTCGCGCACACGGAGCTCGGTGCCCAGTTCTCCCGCGACGTCGAACGCGGGGCGTGCTTCGAGATCTCCCACCGGCGCCTGGGCCCAGGACCCGCAGTACAGGACCCCTCGCGCGTGACCGCGCACGAGGACCGGCACGGCGAACAGCGTGGCGATCCCCTCGCCCAGAATGGCGCGGTCGTAGTCGTGCGTGATGGAGCGGGCCGTGCGGTAGTCCAGCGTCATGCGCGGGCGTCGCTCGACCAGGGCACGTCCGCCGAGTCCGCGTTCGGCGCGGACGACGAGTCCCTCGATGCTGCGGGTGCGTGCCCCGACGATGGTCGTGACGTGGACGGACCCGTTGTGCTCCAGGCCGCCGAAAGCCAGCGGGAAATGGGTGCGGCGCGCGAGTTCGGCGACGGCGTGCGACACGAGCGTCGCGTCGTCGCGGAGAACGGTCGGTGCTCCCAAGAGAACTACCTACTTCCGGGGGTGACGGCTGCGTCGCCGCCTTTCGTAGCGTCGACCCTACCACCGGGAGCGCTTCCACAATCCCGGGTCATCATCCCCCCAATCGGTGCGATGTTGCACCGGTCCCATGAGGCAAGGAGGCCACATGACGGACAGAAGGATCGACCCCGCCCCCGGGGGCGGCGTCGACTACATCGCGGTCGAGGAGTCCGCACCGTTCCGCGATCTGAAGAGGCGTCAACGCCGCTTCATCTTCCCTCTCGCGGTCGCGTTCCTCGTCTGGTACTTCGTCTACGTGCTGTTGTCGTCGTTCGCTCCGGAGTTCATGGCGCAGCCGGTCTTCGGCGCGGTGACGGTCGGGCTCCTGTTCGGCCTCGGACAGTTCGTGACGACGTTCGCGATCACGATGGGCTACGTCGCGTACGCGAACCGTCGGCTCGACCCCCTCGCCGAGGAGCTGCGTGACGAGCTCGAGCGCACGGAGCGGGGTGCCGCATGAACGAGGTCTTCGGCACGGTCCACGCCGCGGTCCAGACGGTCGAGAACAACCCGGTCCTGAACATCTCGATCTTCGGCGCCTTCGTCGCCGTGACGCTGTTCATCGTCATCCGGGCCAGCCGCAACAGCAAGACCGCGGCCGACTACTACGCCGCGGGCCGCTCGTTCACGGGCCCCCAGAACGGGTTCGCCATCGCGGGCGACTATCTCTCGGCGGCTTCCTTCCTCGGGATCGTCGGCGCGATCGCGATCAACGGATACGACGGCTTCCTCTATTCGATCGGGTTCCTCGTCGCGTGGCTCGTGGCGCTGCTGCTGGTGGCGGAGCTCATGCGCAACACCGGCAAGTTCACGATGGCCGATGTGCTCTCGTTCCGCCTCCGGGAGCGCCCCGTCCGCATGGCCGCGGCGATCACGACGCTGGCGGTGTGCTTCTTCTATCTGCTCGCCCAGATGGCCGGCGCGGGCGGGCTCGTCTCGCTCCTGCTGGGGATCACCGAGCGCCTGGGTCAGTCGATCGTCGTCGCGGTGGTCGGTCTGCTGATGATCGTGTATGTGCTGATCGGCGGTATGAAGGGCACCACCTGGGTGCAGATCGTCAAGGCCTTCCTGCTCATCGGCGGTGCCGTCGTGATGACCATCTGGGTGCTCGCGATCAACGGGTTCAACCTGAACACCCTGCTGGAAGCGGCGGTCGCTGCGTCCCCGAAGGGGGAGGCGGTGCTCGCGCCGGGTCTTCAGTACGGCAAGAACCCGTGGGACTTCATCTCCCTCGCGCTCGCGCTGGTCCTCGGCACGGCGGGTCTGCCGCACGTGCTCATGCGCTTCTATACGGTGCCCACGGCCAAGGAGGCCCGTCGTTCGGTGGTCTGGGCCATCTGGCTCATCGGCCTGTTCTACATCCTGACGCTCGTTCTCGGGTACGGGGCGGGTGCGCTCGTCGGTCCGGAGGCCATCCTCGCGGCACCGGGTGGGGTCAACGCGGCGGCCCCCTTGCTGGCCCTCGCTCTCGGCGGGCCGATCCTGCTCGGGTTCATCTCGGCGGTGGCGTTCGCGACCATCCTCGCGGTGGTCGCGGGGCTGACGATCACCGCGGCCGCATCGTTCGCGCACGACATCTACGCGAGCGTCGTGAAGAAGGGGAACGTCCCGCTGGACGGAGAGGTCAAGGTCGCTCGCCGCACCGTCATCGTGATCGGTGTGCTCGCGATCATCGGCGGCATCGGCGTCCAGGGACAGAACGTGGCGTTCCTCGTCGCGCTCGCCTTCGCCGTCGCGGCGTCGGCGAATCTCCCGACCATCCTCTACTCGCTCTTCTGGCGCCGATTCACCACGCGTGGCGCGGTGTGGAGCATGTACGGGGGTCTCGGTTCAGCTCTGGTGCTGATCTTCCTCTCGCCGGTCTTCTGGGGCACGCCCACCAGCGTGTTCGTGGACACCGGCGTGGCGATCTGGCCGCTGAACAACCCGGGCATCGTGTCGATCCCGCTCGGCTTCGTGCTCGGCTGGCTCGGCTCGATCACGTCGCGCCGGGCCGAGGATGCCGGGAAGGCGGCGGAGATGGACGTGCGCTCGCTCACGGGCTTCGGGGCGGAGAAGGCCTCGAACCACTGAGGAATCGCCCTCGGCGCAGGGGCGCTCGGTCTCGTCGGCGACAGCCACGGGCCGGGCGCTCCGCGTCGTGCGGGGTGATCTCCGGCGCCCGCCGAGCCGGGGCGTGCTCCGCGCTCGCACGCGCCCACGCGCTCGCACCCGCCCACGCGCCCACGCGCCCACGCGCTCACGCCCCCGAGCGCTCACGCCCCCGAGCGCTCACGCCCCACGCCCCCTCACCCGTGGCGGCGACCTCACCCCGTCCCGCGCAGCCCCTCACCGAGTACCACCTCGTTCTCCAGCGACAGCAGGTACTCCTTGACCTCGGGGTGACCGCCGTACTCGCCGATGGACCCGTCGGCGCGCACGACGCGATGCACGGGAACGACCAGGGAGAACGGGCTCTTCGCGCACGCCGTCCCCACCGCGCGCGCCGCCCCGGGGGCGCCGGCGAGGATCGCGACCTCGCCGTACGATGCCATCTCCCCGTAGGGGATGTCGATCGTGGCTTGCAGGGCGGCCCGGGTGAACCCCTGTACGAGCCGCCAGTCCAGCGGCACGTCGAAGTGTCGTCGGTCGCCGTCGAAGTACTCGTCGAGCTGTGTCCGCAGGTCTGCGGCGCCCTCGGGATCGGGCTCGGGCACGACCCCGAGCCGCTGCGCGATGTCCGCCCGGGCGAGGTCGATGCCGTCGTGCGCGACGTCGAGCCGTACGAGCGCGTGGTTCACGAACGTGAGGAGGATCGGACCGACCGGGCTGTCGTGTTCGGTGCTGGTGACTGTGTTCATGCGCTCATCCTCGTGACCGGCGGGACCACCCGTCGGGCTGCGGCCCGGAACAGGGGACGACCCCGCGATTCGGCATCCTGGGGAGGAAGAGCCGATCCGACGGCGTGTCGTCGATTCCCACAAAACCCGCCCCGGCTACGCGCGAACCGCAGGTGCCCGGCTTAGTCTGGCAGGTGTGTGGCGAGCTGAGGATGACACCGTGAGCGGTGGTGACGGAGACGGGTCCTCGTCGACCGTCGATCCGGCCGAGCTGCGACTGTCGGAGCCCGGCATCGTGGTCCGGCACGTCGCCGACCCCGAGCGCGATCGCATCCGTTCCGAGGCTGCGGCCCTCGGCGGCCGATCCACGCTCCTGCGTTTCGATGACGCCCTCGACGCGGGTATCGACATCACCAAGGCGCATCCCGGCTCCCTGCCGCAGTTCATCACCGGACGGGCGACGCTCCTGTCGAACCTCTTCCGCGACGAGGTGGCGCTGCGCACCGCCCGACTCGCCGCCGAGCGCATCACCGCCAAGAACGTCGAGCTCCGCACCGCGCGCGGTCTCGAGCCCGTCCACCTCGCGGTGGGTCTCGCCGCATGGAAGATCGGGGGAGTGGAGTGGTCGTCGCCCGTCCTCCTCCGCCCCCTGGCGATCCGCCGGCACAACGGCGACTTCGAGCTGAAGCTGCACGGCGCCTTCGTGATGAACCCCGAACTGGCGCGCGCGTTCCGCAGCCATCTCGGCATCCACATCGACAGCGCCGCTCTGGCGGGCCTCGCCTACGACCAGGGCGTGTTCAAGCCGCAGCCGGTCATCGACCACATCCGCCGCCTCACCACGCACGTGCCCACCTTCGTGGTGCACCCGCGTCTGGTGATCTCGTCGTTCGCCGACGTGGGCTCCGGCATGGCGCGCGACACCCAGCACCTCGACGACACGCTCCTGAACGCGCTCGCCGGGCACCCCGACGACCGCGCACGCATCACCGTGCGCCGCGAGGACCCCGTCATCGTCAGCCCCGACGAGCGCACACCGGCGTCCGACACCCTGCTCCTCGACGCCGACGCGGAGCAGGAGCGCGTGCTCGCGCGCATCGTCGCCGGGCACTCCCTCGCCGTCCACACGCTGCCCGGCACGGGCGGCACCCAGACCGTGATCAACGCGGTCGGTCAGCTCGTCCACGACGGAAAGCGCGTCCTCGTGGTGAGCGCTCGGCGGTCCACCCTCGACGGCATCCGTCACCGCCTCGCCGGAGTCGGTCTCACGGGGCTCGCCGTCTCCCCGAACCACGTGCGTCGCGACCTCATCCGGGCCATCGGCCGCAACGAGAAGGCCGAACAGCCCAAGGTCGCCGAGATCGACGACGCGCTGCTGCGCCTGCGCACGGTCCTGCGCGACTACCGCTCGGCTGTCACCGAGCCGCATCTGGCGCTGGGCGTCTCTGCCCTCGACGTCCTCCGCGCGCTCACCGCGCTGGCATCCACCTCTCCGCCGCCCTCGACCGCCGCGCGCTTCGACCTCGCGACGATGGAGCGCCTCGCCGGGCGACGGGATGCCGCCGCGCGAGCGCTGGCGATGGCCGCGCGCCTGGGCGAGTTCCGGTTCGGGCCCGACGACTCGCCGTGGTACGGCGTGAGCTTCACCCGCACCGAAGACGCCCGGGCCGCGCACGATCTCGCCGGGAAGCTCCACACGCACGATGTCCCGCGTCTGCTCGAGCGCGGGTACGAGCTCATCGCCCAGACCCGCATGCGTCCGTTCCAGACGGTGTCGGAGCTCGGCGCGTACCTCAAGCTGCTGCAGGGGATCCGCGAGTCGCTCGACCGGTTCAGCCCCAGCGTCTTCGAGCGCCCCCTCGGCGAGCTCATCGACGCGCACTCGCCGCGCCGCGACGCGTCGCCGATGAGCGGACCCAACCGTCGCCGCCTCAAGCGCCTGTCCAAGGAGTACGTGCGCCCCGGCGTGCACGTGACCGACATGTACGACGCGCTGGTGCGGATCCAGCAGCAGCGCACCGAGTGGCAGCGCGTGGTCGAGGCCGGGGTGACGCCGGAGGTCCCCCTGGGGCTCGCCGACGTGCACGTCGGCTGGCAGCGCGTCGACGCCCTGCTCGGCGAGCTCGACCAGATCCTGGGCCGCCAGGGCTCGGAGCGCCTGGCGACCCTGCCCGTCCACGAACTCGTGCGGACCCTCGCGGGGCTCGCCGCCGAGTCCACCTTCTTCGACAACCTCGTCGAGCGCGCGCAGCTGCGTTCGGAGCTCGCCCGCTTGGGACTCGAGCCGCTGCTCGTCGAGCTGTCGGTCCGCCACGTTCCCGAAGAGCGGGTGGGCAACGAGCTCGAGTTCGCGTGGTGGCAGTCGGCTCTGGAGCACCTGCTCCGCACCGACCGCGCCCTCCTCGGAGCCAACACGGCGGTCGTCGACCGCCTCGAGCGCGACTTCCGGCTCGTCGACGAAGCGCACGCCGCCGCCGCGGGCCCGCTGCTGGCCGCGGAGCTGGCGAAGCAGTGGCGCATCGGCATCGTCGATCACCCCGACGAGGCCGCGGCCCTCAAGCGCTCGCTCAAAGACGGGTTGCACACGGCCGCCGAGATCTCGGATGCCGCCCCCACCCTCCTGCGCACGCTCGCGCCCGTCTGGCTCGCCTCGCCCTACGAGGTGCCCGACGTCCCGACCGACCTCGCCTTCGACGTCGTCATCATCGCCGATGCCGCCGCCCTCTGCCTCGCCGAGGCCGCCCCGGCGCTTCGCCGCGCCCGCCAGGTCGTGCTGTTCGGCGACCCCGTGGTCCAGAAGCCCACTCCGTTCCGCGTCAGCGCGTCGATCGCGCCCGTGCCCGACGAGGCCGACGACGTTCCCTTCGACGAGGTCTCGGTCTTCGAGCGCATCGCCGAGCTGCTGCCCGTCGAGACGCTGACCCGCAGCTATCGCGCCGGGGGCGAGGACCTCGCCCAGCTCGTCAACGACGCGTTCTACGGCGGCGAGATCGTCTCCCTCCCGTGGGCCGGCTCGTACCTCGGCCGCGGCAGCCTGAGCGTCGACTACGTCGAGAACGGCGTGGGCGCGCCCCACCCCGTCAGCGGTGCCGTCGAGAGCCCGGATGCCGAGGTCGCCCGCGTCGTGAGCATCGTCGTCGAGCACGCGGTCAACCGCGCCTCCGAGTCGCTCATGGTCGTCACCGCGAGCCGCACCCACGCGGAGCGCGTCCGCGCGTCCGTGGAGGCGGCGCTGGCGGGGCGTTCCGACGTCGCGGCCTTCGTGTCTCGGGATGCCGCCGAGCCCTTCGCCGTGCTGACCCTCGAGGAGTCGGTGGCCGAGAGCCGCGACCGAGTGGTGTTCTCGCTCGGGTTCGGCCTCACGCGCCACGGCCGCGTCCTCAGCGACTTCGGCGACCTCTCGACCCCCGACGGGGAGCGTCTGCTCACGGTCGGCATGACCCGGGCCCGACGCTCGATGGTGATCGTGTCGTCGATCCGGCCGTCCGCGTTCGACGACGGCCGCCTCGAACACGGCGCAGCGACCCTCATGGGCATCCTCGGCTCGGTCGCATCGCGCGGCCGCGAGAGCCGTCTCGAAGACCTCGCCGATCCGCTCACGCGGGCCCTGGCGCGCGAGCTGCGCGCCCTCGGCGTCGAGGTCGACCTCGACTACCGCGGTCTGCTCCCGCTCGTGGCCCGGCACGGCGGCAAGGCCGTCGTCGCCGAGAGCGACCCCGAGACGATCGGCGAGTCGCTGCGCGAGACGCTGCGCCTGCGCCCGCAGATCCTCCGCCGCCTCGGCTGGCACTACGTGCGCGTGCACGCGTTCGACCTGTACAGCGACCCCGCGGGCGTGGCATCCCGGATCGCGGAACTGCTCGGCATCGCGCCCGACGACCCCGCCGACGCCGGGACCACCACCGAGCCCCTCGACCTGCCCGGCTGATCCGTGGGCACCGCGGCCGAACCGGAACCCGCCCACGAGAGCGCCACGCCGCACGCGGAGCGGCAGCCCGTCGTGCGGGTGCGCGGTGCGCGCCGCGCGCGCCTGATGCCGGCACCCGGCACGACGGCGGAGCCGGCACCCGCGGATGACCCGCACCGGGGAGCGGGGCCGGGGCCCGTGGCATCCGGTCCCAACGACGACCGCATGCTGCGCGACGTTCCGCCGCACTACTGACGAACGGGCCCGCGCCGAGAGCAGCGCGGACCCGTTCGTCGAGACCGTCAGGCCTTGTTCTGGCGCTCCAGCAGGTCGCGGATCTGCACGAGGAGCTCCTGCTCGGTGGGAAGCTTCGGCTCGTCGGATGCCGCGTCGTTCACACCGGCGCGGGCGGCGGCGATCGCCTTCCAGCGGTTCATCGGGTACACGAAGACGAGGTAGACGACGATCGCCACGGCGAAGAAGCTGATGATCGCCGTCAGGAGGCCGCCGAGGGGGAAGGTCACCTGCTGGCCGTAGATCCCGGTGATCGTCGGTCCGAGGTCACCGTTCTCGTTGGGCTTGTAGAAGATCTCGACCAGGGGGTTGATGATCGCGCTCACGATCGCATTGACGACCGCCGTGAAGGCGGCGCCGATGACGACGGCGACCGCGAGATCGATGACGTTGCCGCGGAGGATGAACTCTTTGAATCCCTTGATCACTGTGGTCTCCCGGGGGTGTGGTGCGAGGTGTCAGGACGACGACGAGGAGGACGCCGTCGAGGTCGATGATGACGAGGTCGACGAGGATCCGCCACCGCTTGCGCTCGAGGACGCGGAGGAGGATCCGCTCGACGAACCGCGGGAGTCGGTGCGGTAGAAGCCGGACCCGTTGAAGGTCACGCCGATCGAGCCGTACTGCTTGCGGAGGTCTCCGCCGCACTCGGGGCATTCGGTGAGGGCCGCGTCCGAGAAGGACTGCACGGCGTCGAAACGGTGTCCGCACTGCTTGCAGGCATACGAGTAGGTGGGCATGGTGCTTCTTTCGGGTGTCAGGCGGGGGAGTCGTCGAGGAGCACCGTGCGCGTGGGGGTCACGATGCCCGAGACGGGCTGGTCGTGCACGTCGCGCGGGACGTCGTCGACGAACTCGGAGTCGAAGATGACGGCGTAGACGGGAGGGCACTTCTCCATCGAGCCGAGGGTCTTGTCGAAGTACCCGCGCCCCCAGCCGAGTCGCATGCCGTGCCGGTCGACGGCGGCCGCCGGGATCACGAGCAGATCGACGTCGTTCACCGCGATCGGGCCGAGCACCTCACCGACGGGCTCCGGGAGACCGAACAGGCCCTCGGTGATGTCGGCGTCGGGCGTGGCGACCGCCCAGTCGAGGAGTCCGTCCTCGCGCGTGATCGGCAGCAGGACCCGGATGCCGCGGGCCACCGCATCGGCGACGAAGGCGTGCGTGCCGGGTTCGGTGGTCGTGGAGAGGAAGCACGAGATGCTGCGGGCGCCGAGACGCGCGACCAGCGCGTCGAGCTGATCTTTGATGCCGCCCTCCGCGATCTCCCGCGCGTGCGCGGAGATCGTCTGTCGGCGTTCGCGAAGATCGGCGCGTAGGGCGCGCTTGGCCTGCTCGATGCTGTCGGGCATGGAGTAAGTGTAAGTGCGCGTCCTGACGCGACGTCGTCACAGGACACCAGTAGGGTATGCCCATGCCTCATAAGCCCTTCAAGGCCGTCATTCCGGCCGCAGGACTCGGTACGCGCTTCCTCCCGGCCACCAAGGCCATGCCGAAGGAGATGTTGCCGGTCGTCGACAAGCCGGCCATCCAGTACGTCGTCGAGGAGGCCACCGGCGCCGGGATCGACGATGTCCTCATCATCATTGGTCGCAACAAGAACAACATCGCGAACCACTTCGACTCGATGCCCGAGCTCGAGGCGAAGCTCCGTGAGAAGGGCGACAGCGACAAGCTCGCCAAGGTCGAGCACTCGTCCGACCTCGCCGACGTGCACATGGTGCGTCAGGGCGAGCCCAAGGGCCTCGGCCACGCCGTGCTCCGCGCGCGCAGCCACGTCGGCGACCACCCCTTCGCCGTCCTCCTCGGCGACGACCTCATCGACGAGCGCGACCCGCTGCTCACCAAGATGATGGAGGAGTACGACAAGCGCAACGCGACCGTCATCGCGCTGATGGAGGTCGACCCCGAGCACATCCACCTCTACGGCGTCGCTGCCGTCGAGCCCACCGAGGAAGACGGCGTGGTCAAGGTCACGCAGCTCGTCGAGAAGCCGAAGGCCGAAGACGCGCCCTCCAACCTGGCCATCATCGGCCGGTACGTCCTCGGACCCGACGTGTTCGGCATCCTGGAGCACACCGAACCCGGCAAGGGTGGCGAGATCCAGCTGACCGACGCGCTCGAGGAGCTCGCCAACGGTGGCGGCGACGGGGGAGGCGTCTACGGCGTGGTCTTCCGCGGCCGCCGTTACGACACCGGCGACCGTGTCGACTACATCAAGGCGATCGTCCAGCTCGCCGCCGACCGTGACGACCTGGGCCCGGCGCTTCGTCCGTGGTTCAAGGAGTTCGCGGCGGGTCTCTGACCCCCATGGACCTGTCCGTCCCTCGGCGGTACGGCGAGGTGTCGATCCGTCTCATCCGCAACCGCGATGCGCGCGTCCTCCAGCAGCAGCTGATCGACAACCGCTCGTGGCTGCGGCCCTGGGAGGCCACCAGCCCCGATGGCCCGGTGTCGTTCGACATGCGTCTCGGCATCCGTCGCCTCTTGCAGCAGTATCGCGACGGCCTCGGCGTCCCCTTCGTCATGGAGTGGGACGACGAGGTCGCCGGCCAGCTGAACGTGTGGGGTGTCTCCCGCGGTTCGCTCGCCTCCGCGACGATCGGCTACTGGGTGGCCGAGGAGTACGCGGGACGCAACATCACGACGATCAGCGTCGCGATGGCCACCGATATCTGCTTCACCTCGCTGAATCTTCATCGCGTCGAGATCTGCATCCGACCCGAGAACCACGCGAGCCTGCGGGTGGTCGAGAAGCTCGGGTTCCGCTACGAGGGGCTGCGGCGTCGGTACATCCACATCGACGGCGACTGGCGCGACCACTACGCGTTCGCCCTGGTGCGCGAAGAGGTGCCGCACGGCGTGCTCGACCGTTACCAACGGGGCCAGGTTCCGCCGGACGCGGCCCGCATCCCTCCCGCCGGCCAGCTCTGAGGATTCGCGGCGCCGACACGCGCGGGGATGCCGGGCTGTGACCGTCCCGTGACCTACCGTGTTCACATGGGTGGACAGGTTCTCGGTGGCGGGGTGATCGTCTTCGTCGCGGTCGCGCTGTGGCTCGTCTATCTTCTGCCGTCGTGGCAGAGTCGGCACCGCTTCACCTCCGCCGAACGCAACGCCGTCCGCCTCAATCAGGCGCTGCGCGTACTCGCGGAGACCGCCGAGACGCCGCGCGAAGTGCGCCTCGAGCTCACCGCCCGTACCGCGCACCAGCAGCAGAAGATCGCTCGTCAGGTCCAGGCGCACAAGGCCGAGATCGAACTCGCCGAGGCCAAGGCCCGGCTCGAGGTCGCCCGGCTCGAGAACGCGCGTGACCGCGATCTCGTGAAAGAGCAGCGCGCCGCCGCCCTCGAACTGGCGCGCGCGGAACGTGCCGCCGCTGTCCATGTCGCGCGCGCCGAGCGTGCGGCCGCCCTGGAGAAGTCCCGCGCCGAACGTGCCGTCGCCGTCGAGCGCGCGCGCCTCGAGCGCGCCTCCGCCGTGGCGCAGCCCGAAGCGCGCCGGGCTCGTGCGCGCCGCCGCTTCCGTCTCGCCACCTCCGTGTTCGCGCTCGCGGGTCTCCTCACCGCCGTTGCCGGCGGCGTCATGGTCGTGACCGGGGCCGGACCCGTGCTGCTCATCGCAGGTCTGACGGGCCTCGTGGCATCTCTGCTCCTGCTCCGCCGACTCGCGCGCGTGGCCTCGCGGACGGCTGTGCGCCCCGCGGTCGTGGCCGAGACCCGCGTCGCACCGGTGGTGCAGGACTTCGCTCCCGAGGCTCCCGCTCCGCGCCAGACGTGGACCCCTCGCGAGCTTCCTCGTCCGCTCGTGGCCTCGGCGGGCTCGCGGGCCGCCGCGGTGGTCGACGAGCAGCTCGCCCGCGAGGCCCTGCGCGCCGCCGCGCGCGAAGAGGCCGCACGCGAGATCGCCGCGGCCCAGGCCCCGACACCGATCGAGACCGCGCGCCCGGCCGCCGCGGCGTCGCCGTACGCGTCGATGGGGTACGTCGACGACAGCGAGATCGAGGACCACGTTCGCCGGCTCCTCGAGCGGCGCGCTTCCGGTCAGTGAGCGTCCCATGCCGTCGCCGGCATGACGCGCCCGGGCCGCGTGCGCAGGGCGGGTTTCGCGCTCACGGCGTGATAGTGTTGTCGAGTTGTCCGGGCCTGTGGCGCAGTTGGTAGCGCGCCTCGTTCGCATCGAGGAGGTCAGGGGTTCGAATCCCCTCAGGTCCACCAAATTGGTCTCTTTAGAACAAGTGACCTTGTAAGAGCCAGTTTTTCGCGGCGCTTCTCCGTTAGGAGAGGCGCCGTTGGTGTTTTGGATCGCAGTCACGATCGAGGCGAACGGTTCAGCTAGCTCGCCCTCCGCTCCCTCGTCGCGAGTGATGAGGATGCGTTTGAAGAATGCTTGATTGAAGGTGCGCCGTAGAGAGTCTGGAGCGCGCACGTAGGCCTCATAGCAATTCACGATCAGTGCCATCGCGTCATCGAGATTCTGTTCCAGCGCGTGAAACTCGGTTTGCAGCGCGTCGAGCCGATCGTTGATGACTGCCATCTCACGGTTGATGCGTTCCTGTTCATCCCGGTAGAGCTGGCTTGGGATTGTGCTCTCGAGGTGGCCGTCGAGTAGCTTCCTGCTGCGCTCCATCAGGCGAGCCTGCTGGTTTAGAAGCTCTTTCTGGGTCCGCTTCGCTGATTCGGATCCCTCCTCCAAGGCGGTGCGTAGATGAGTCCTTGTTCGCGCTGCCGCGTCGGGAGTCAGCACGACGAGCTTGTACAGGGTCTCAATCTGTCGCTCGACCTCGTGGATGTTGACTGCGGACATCGTGCAGTCGGTTCGCTTCTGGTGTCGACCGACGCAGACGAAGTACGGGTAGGTCGCACCAGACCGGTTCGTCGAGTAGTGAATGATCAGACGGCTCTGGCACGGCCCACAGAAAACCGAACTTTTCAAGTAGTGGTTGTGAATGCGGGCCTTCTCGCCAGTCGATCGTGACTCGAGCATCTGCTGGCACTTCTGCCATGTCTTCTCATCGGTAAGCGGCTGGTGCCGCCCCGGATAGCTGACACCCTGGAACTTCACGATGCCCATGTAGTACGGGTTGGTGAGGATGTTGTAAAGCTGGCCTGGGGTGAGTGGGTGCGCAGCGCGCTTCGGCGCGGGGGGAGTGGCAAGCCCACGAGCGGTGAGTTCATCCACCAGCTGCGTGATGGTGAAGTCTCCAGACGCGTAGGCGGTGAAGGCCCATCGCAGAAGCGGGGCACGGTCATCATCAATGACCACGGTTCGGACTTCGCGACCCTCATCGTTGATGACCGCGCGGTTCTTGTACCCGATGGGCGCCTTGCCAGTGGTGCCACCCGTCTTTGCCTTCTGGCTCATGCCCTTGACGACTTCGTTGGCGAGGTTCCGGGAGTAGAACTCGGCTATGGAACTCATGATGCCGTGAAGAAGCATTCCTGAGGGTGTCTCGTCAATGTTCTCGCTGACGGAAACGAGGCGCGCCTTTGCTTTCTGGATGGCCAGGTTGATCGCGACATCGTCCGCTCGACTCCGGGCGAGTCGGTCGACCTTGTGGACGATGACGAAGTCCACTTGGTGCTCAGCGATGAACGTCAACATTCTCTGCAGATCTGGGCGATCGGCGGACCTCGCGGACTCGCCGCGGTCGACAAACTCCTCGACGATCTCGGCGCCAAGTGAACCAGCCTTGCGTCGGTTCGCTTCTCGCTGTGCGGGCAGGCTGTACCCCTCGGGATCGCCATCTCGTTCGGCTTGCTGACTCGTCGAAACCCGGAGGTAGGACACGGCGGTGAGTTTGGTTGTAAAGGGAGCCCCGGGCGGGGCTGCGGTGTCGTACATAACTGCTCCTTTCTGGCCGCCAGTTGGGCGGACGCGGCCTCTTGATTTACGCTCACTTCACCTCTTAAGTCGAGGTGCGTGGCGATGTGGTTTTGTCATCGCTGACCTGGGAAAACCTTGACCATCCGAGGGCGCGCTCTGTTCTCGGGCGATGGAACGTGGGGCCAGGCGGCTGGCTGCGCGTCTGGCCCCACGTTGTGACCTCACTGCTCCGCGAGTAGGAGAGTGGTGCCGTGTCGTTCCAGCACGCGTTGGTGCTTTCTGATGGCGGTCTTTCTGAATCCGCGGTACGAGGGGCTCGGCACGATGAGGACGTGTGCCGGGTGCTCCTTGAGGCAGTCGAGCATTCTGGCCAAGCGTGTTCGCTGGTCGCGGGGCGGGATGCCGCACAGTGTGATGAGCCGTCGAAGATGCAGGCCCTGGCGCTGGGCTTCGGCTTCTGCCATCTCGCACTGCTCATCGACCGTGAGGTATCCGTACCGGGCCGGCGATCGTCTGGTCGTCATGTTCTCGATGAAGATCAAGGCGGCGACCTCGTCGTTCCTCCTCTCCGAACCTGTCTCATTGGTGTTGGTGTTGCGCATGGTCGCCTCCTTTCATGAGGTCAGCCGGGGCCGCCGGGGCGTCTCCGGGTTGTTGTGTTGTTTCTCACCTGGGTGGGTGAGCTTGTGCCCGACCCCGCAGAGGGCCGGAAGTCGTCACTTGTAGAAGATGTGCCACCAGCCGTCGAGGCGTACGGCGTCGTAGGTGGCGGCGATGCGTTCGTCGACGACCGCGTGGTTCCAGCGCAGGTGGTCGTCGGGGATGCCCTGCTCCTCCATCACGTTCTTGACGGCGTCCAGCCAGCCGAGGCCGTCGAGGACGTCGCGGCGGAACTCGGCGTAGTGCTCCCACGCGTCAACGTAGGCGTCATGAAACGCCTCGTCGAGGTTGACCGCGGCGATGTTGGTGTCGGGCAGGAGGAGGTAGGCGGCGGCGCCTGCCCCAGCCTCTTTGACGAGGGCGAGGAGGCGCAGGGCGTCGTCGGGGTCGCGGAGCGTCTGCAGCGAGCGGTCGACGGAGGCCTGGGCTTCCGGACCGAACCGGTTGTCGCCCCATTCCTGTTTCTCTGGTCTCTGCTCGGGTGGCGGGGGTGTTTCGGGGCTCATGGTTCCTCCTTTCGTGATTCGGTTGGTGTGGTGTCAGCGGCGGGCTCGATGGTGGCGGTGAGCTGGTCCGGGGTGATGATGGTGAACAAGTTGTTCGGCAACTTCGGGTCAACGTGGATTGCGCTTTGGAGGCGCTGTACGCGCCGCTGTGTGGGCACGACCCACAGCACTCGCGGGAATACGCCGTGCTCGGCTTGGGCGCGTCCGGTGATCTTGTAGGCGGCGTACACACGGCACTTCGCAAGAAGGACGGGCGTGCTCTCAGTGCCGCGGTCGACCTCGATGTACCAGTGGTCTTCGAACTCGGACGTGGCCAGGGTGGCGAACAGGTCAGGTTTGAGCATGGCGGTGGTGCTGTGGCTGGTGAGGAAGCTCCGCCAGGCCTCCGTCTCGACGAGCACAGCCGCGAGTTCCAGGTCAGTCTTTCGGCTGAGCTCGTGGAGGGTGACGACGGTATCGGTGACCTGGAGGTGGTGGTCGAGGAAGGCCGATGTCGGGTCGCCGACGTGACGGCGGGGTGAGCCGTGGGGTCTGGTGAGGCGTTCGCCGGCGACGTCGAGGTGCCAGATGAATCCGGCTGAGCCGTGGCGGATGCCGCCGATGCGTCGGTCGAGGCGGGACACGAGGCGGCGCTCGAGGAGCCGGTCGAGGACGCGGAGGCAGGCCCTGGTGGCAGCGCTGCTGGTGGCGTGGGCGGTGAAGTGCATGCGACAGAGGTGTGCGGTGCTGGCGAACTTATGCGTGGAGAGAAAGCGGAGGATGGCCCAGTCCCTGGCGCTGAGGCTGCGGGCGATGTCCTGCAGGGTGCGTCGTCCGATACCGCTCATACCGTTGCCCTCCGCTGTACAGGGGATCCCACCAGAGGCGGGATAGTCCGCAGCAGCAATGCGCCAACAGGGGCGGAAGTACGGGGAACGCGGGACGTTCTCGGCAACGTGACCGGACGGGCGACCCGACAGGTGCGCTTCCCTTCACGGCGGGTCATTGCGGGCCTCGTTTCCGGCGTCCGATGGGCTCGTCCTCGCCCTCTTCGTTGTTCGACGAGGTGAGGTCGGGGTGGTCGAAGATGAGGGGAATCGCGCCGGTGGGCTCTTCGTCGGGCGCTTCGGGGTGTGGGCGGCCGTAGCGGGCTTCGGCTTCGGCGGTAACTGCCTCGACGGAGGAGACGGCTTTGGGTGGGGGGGAGGACGCGGGCGGAGAACCAGCCGGTACGGGTGCCGCCTGATTGCAGGCTGGTGTAGATCTCGTAGGGCGGGAGCTGGGCGAAGTCCTCGGCGTCGAGGCCGGTGATGCGAGCAGCCGAACGGGCGTCGTCATCTTCAAGGTCGAAGATGATCTTGTTCCTCGCGTTGTTGTCGATCGTGCGCAACAGCTTCTCCGGCATCTGCGACCGGTTCTGGTGCGCGAGATGCCACGCCGCCCCCAGGGAGCGGGATTGTTCGAGAGCTTCGCCGATGTCGCCGATATGAAGGAAGTGCTGGGCCTCGTCGATGTAGATCGACACGGGCGTGCGCTTCTCCGGTGGGACGGCTGCCCGCCCCAGGATCAGCTGCCAGAGCTGCGCGACGACGAGCGATCCGAGCAGGCTGGCGGCCTGCGTGCCCAGGAGCCCTTTGTTGAGGCTGACGACGAGGATGCGGGGCTTCACGAACAGGTCCGCGAGATCGAACGCGGGACGGGTCTGTTCCAGCACCGCCCGCACACCGGGGCGGAGCAGGAATTGCCGGAGCCGGGTCATGACGGCCCTGTATCAACAGTTCGAGGATTTGGTTAAACGATTCTCGTTCGCCCATATGGACGACCTGCCCGATCCGGAACGCCTGTCGATCATGCACGCCTGGGGTTCCCGCGGCCGTGAGGGCGTGTACACGCGACTGGCGGACGCGCTAGGCGTGCAAGCGCACAACTTTCAGTCCGCGACACAGAAATTCGGCCGGGATGACGCGTTCGAGGGCGCGTGTGAGGAGCTTCTCGAGATCGCCCGACAGCGGGATGAGGTGCCCCCGCTGTTCGACGCGGTTCTCATCGATGAGGCGCAGGATTTACCGCCGGCGTTCTTTCAGCTCGTGCACCTGTTCACTAGGGACCCGAAGCGGGTGGTGTGGGCATACGACGAGCTGCAGAAGCTCGACGAGACGGAGATGGCCAACGTCGCGGATCTGTTCGGCCGGACGCCGACCGGTGAGCCGGTCGTGAACATCCAGAACCGAGAGAACGAGCCGCGCCGCGATATCGTGCTGCCGGTTTGCTACCGCAACTCGCCCTGGGCGCTGGCCACCGCGCACGCCATTGGGTTCGGCATCTACCGGGACGGCGGGCTGGTGCAGCACTTTGATGACCCTCAGCTATGGGAGGACATCGGGTATCGGTTAGACGCAGGCGCGCTGACGCTGGGGTCCTGGGTGGAGCTGGAACGCTCCGCCGGGAGTTCCCCGAAGTACTTCCTGGAGCGGATGGACAGCTCCGACGCCGTTGTGCTGCGCAGTGACTTCAAGGACGAGGAGGCACAAGACGAATGGGTCGCTGAGCAGATCATCCGTGATGTCACCGTCGGCGAGCTTGAGCACGACGATGTCCTCGTGGTGCTGCCCAGCGCATACACGTCGAAGCGTCGATACGTGCGTCTGGCGCGTACCTTCGAAGAGAAGGGGCTGCCCAGTCACCTCGTTGGAGTAAATAACAGCACCGATGAGGTGTTTATCCGCGGCTCCATCGCAGTCGCACACATCTTCCGCGCCAAGGGCAACGAGGCGCCGATGGTTTATGTGGTCGATGCGCAGTACGCGGGCGCGCCATTCAGCGAGGTCAGCCGCCGTAACACCATCTTCACCGCCATAACCCGCAGCAAAGGCTGGGTGCGTGTATGCGGCTGGGGACCGGCGATGGCTGGTATCGCCGGGGAGGTCACCCAGGTGCAACAGGCAGACTTCAAGCTTCGTTTCACTATCCCCACTGCCGCGGAACTGGCGGAGATGCGCCGGGTGAACGCGGACTTGCAGCCTGAGGGCGCCCTGGCGCGCGGTCTGATGACTTTGGAGGAACTCGCCGGGGCGCTGGAGCGCAACGAGATCACGGCCGAACAGCTGCCCCCGAAGCTCGTGCGGCAACTCAATCAGTTGAGCATCCCCAATGACGACAGCTAACTCGCTGGGCAGAACAGTCCGCGAGATGCTGGACGTGCTATTCGACGCGGAACTGATCCTCATCCCGAATCCGGTTGCTGTGGACGGCGATGTCGTCGCCTGGAAGTCACCCACGCCGCTGGACCGGTTCGTGGACTTCGCGGACTATCCAACGGTGCGCTCCTACCGACGATGGGCGGAAGCGGGCGAGTACTCGGCGCTGCTTCCGGACGGGGCGATGATTCAACTGCGATACAAGGTCAGCGACCGTGCGATCGGCGGGCATCGTCTCGCGTACGTGCCGTGCCCCTACCGTGTTGATACGGACATGCTGCTCAGTGAGGCGCTTTCCGACGTCCTCGACGTGCACGCGGTCGGATCCCACGACGAGGTCACCATGCAAAGCACGGTGCGCTTTGACTTGGACCCCGATTCAGCCGCCGAGGGGCACCCCGCCGCGCACCTGACACTGAACGTCGCCAGCTGCCGGATCGCGTGCGAGTCCCCGATGACACCGGCCCAGTTCGTACGCTTCATCTTTCGCAACTTTTACGCCGCACAGTGGTCAGCGCACCAGGCGCTGTTCGAATCGTTGCCGGACACTGACCATGACAGCACGATCAAGGACGCAGAACGCCTCAGCCCGCACATGGCGTGGCGGCGCGCCAGCGCCACCGCCTAGAGACAAGTTGCGCGGGCGGTGTGGGTTGCCCCGGCCTCAGGCCCGCGGGATCTGCTGCGCCGCTCGTCTGCAGCGCGTTGTCAAAGTTGTCCGAGACGCCACGTGCTTCGCGGACCGCAACGGGCGTGAAGTTGATGGGCGCCGACACCGACGTCCATCTGGTGCCCGTCGGGTCATTGGTTGAAGGCGCCGAACAGACATGAGCCGACGCCCTCTGAGTTGGGCACGGGAAGAGGGGGGAAGGCGTTAATCGCAACACGGAACGCTCTCCTTGCAGCATGATGGTTCGCCACGAATGTCGGTGTCCGCAGATACCGTGTGTGTGTGAACGTTCTGCAACCAGAGATGATTTTGCGGCTACAGATTCTCTCGACCATCGCAGCGATGGCCGCCGAGTCGTCGAATGGTGACGCCGGCGGTCGAGCATTGCTCGAGAGGCTTCCCAACCAACTCGGCGTAACTCCTGGTGCGCTCGAGGATCACGTGCGCCTTCTCGAGCGCCAAGACTACGTCAAGGGCGTGTTTACGATGGGTGGGCTCGCGGCCGTATTCATTCGGCCACTCGGCAAGGATGCGGCCGCGCAGTTCGAACGGCAGCGCCGAGACCCTGTGCGGCGTCTCGTGGCCGTCCGCGACGACGTTCTACGGTGGGCGTATGTCTCCGCCGAGCTGAACGGTGCTCCCCCGGAGACAGGCGACTACCTTCACACCCGCGCGGGCTACCTCGGGATTCCCTACACCGAGGCGGAGGTGGAGGGCGCCGCAAGACGCCTACGCACGGCGGAACTCATCAGCACGGGCTCATGGGAGCTAACCGACGCCGGGCGGCAGCTGGTGGAGGACGAGAGATCCGTGCGCGACATCGACCGCGGCGGCGTCCATCACACCACGCACATTAGCGGCAGCACCAACGTGTCGGTTGCAAGCTCGCACGTCACCCAGACTGCTCACGTGCAGTCCCAATGGGCCGACGAGGTAACGCGGCTGCTCGGGGTTGTGGAGCAGGCGGTTGTCGCTCTCCCCGACGAAATCGCTGGGGCGGTGACATCCCTAGTCGAGCAAACGCGAGGTGGGGTGGAACGGAGCGACCCTTCCTTGGTCAAGCGCGCACTGAACCGGATCGCGGACGTTCTCAGCGACTCCGCTGCGGGCGCTCTTGGCGGCCACTTGGCCACTCAGATCCCGCAAGTTCTTGCGATGATGGGATGACTCACTGTGCTGTCATCGGTCGATGCCATCGACCCGTTCCTTTCGGCTCGAGGTGAGACGAAGTTGGCGACCGTACCGGGCAAAGAACTCGAAGAGTTTGGCTTACCCGAACTGGGCTAGGTTCTCGCCTGACGCGTCGCGTCAAGATAGTCGGACCAGCGCAACGCACACTGAGAGGATGCGACCTTCGTGTGTGTACCGGTACAACGGCCAGTCGTGGACCGCTGAAGGCTGCTCGTCGATGAATCCTGCGATCCCGCGAAGCGTTGCGAGGTAATCGTCGCGCACTCCGAGGAAATTTTTCTGAGGGAAGAGCAGGAGCAGGACGGCGGACAGTTCTGAGGTCGTGAGGTATTTGAAGAGCTGTTCTTCCACAGCGAATCGCACGACTTTGTGATCTGTGGCCTTCTTGTTCTCTGCAACGAACACCTTTGCCGGACCATGACCTTCCCCGAACACATCAGCTCGGACGTATATGTCGGTCTTGCCTGAACGGGAGAAAACCTCCCTGTTTGCTCCGGCCAGAGTCGCATTGAGCGTCGCCGCGAGTAGATCGCTGATCTGATCCTCAGTCAATGGTTTAAATCCACTAGGGTGCCGTTCGATCGCGTCGGCCCACAAGCGAATCGTCCGTTGCAATCGTCCGAAGCTGGCCGGCTCCAGCCTGGGCACCTGAAGGATGTTCAGCGGTTCGGCCGCCGCTCCCGGCTCGACGTCAGGCGGCGTTGGCGCAGCTTCCCGGATCGCGACGGGCTCGATCACCCACTCGTCGGGGAAGCCCAGAGCAGCTGTGACCGCCGCCCTATTGGTCAGCTCCGTCCGTCTCCGTGCGATGGCGTCTAATAACTGCTTTGGGAGGCGGCTGGTAAAGAAATCCTCCAGTTCCCAGTTAATGCGTTCGATGACGGGAGATATTCGAGCTATTCGTTCTTCGACGATATGGGCAGCATCCAATTCTCCGTTCGCGATTCGCTCTTCATCCTCCAGGGTCAGGTCAAGGTAGGTATAGAGTGCCCACTGCTTCTGCTGTTTCGAATCATCTACGATTCCTAAGGACCACACCTTATCCCGGTCGTCGAGCGTCGAAAGCTCGGACTCCGGCCACGCGGGATCATCGGCGGGAGGTAGGTCATCGGTGTCGCTAGGCCACGCGCAGGACAACAGAAAGTCACCGACAAGCTCTATTGCGATGTGGTGACGTGTGACTGCGACCTTCACCCCGTCGGCTCTCGGCGCCCATTCACCTGGCCGGATTGATGCTGTCCGTCGTCCACCCAGCGCAAGTTGAACAGGCTGGGTGGAGGCGAGGATGTCCTTCGCGTGTCGTTCAAAAGACTCGAGGTCGGAAAGCGTGCGTGCCGCGCGCAGTTCGCGCTCAAGGGGTTCGACGTACTCTGTCAACTTCTGCTGAAGTGGGCGATGCCGCTTAACGAACGACGAGAAGGGGCGTTCCAGATGTGCCATGTGTGGAGATTACGGTACGTCACGTCTCCAACCCGGCAACTCGAGGATGACCGGGCCACACCTCTGCTCTCATCCCCCCCGGGGGGCGTAAAATCCCGGCGACGTTGGCGTGCAGGCTTAGCCCCGCCGGTCCGTAGGCGGCGAGTATCGAGACTGTGACGGACGCGATGCGCCGAAAATGTCGAACACCTCAGAAAATTGGCAATGGTCGACGCATTGCCAGACGGGCGTGGGTGCGAGCGTCGACGCTGCAGCGGGTCCGATTGAGTCAGCAGCGTTTCAGGCGCCGGCCTCCACCGGGAGTGGCAAGATCATCTTCTTGACCGTGGCTGGATCACGCTTCAGTTGCCGACTGATCTCCGCGTAGGTGGCACCAATCTCGAAGAGCTCACGGGCCCTTGCTTTCTCACTGTCTGTGATGGTGCGCCTCATCACCACGCCCACTGCAGCGAGGTGCTGCGACACGGTGTAGCGGTGCAGGCCGTGCTTACGGGCAAGTTCGTAGATGCCAAGCCCAGCACGGTAGTCCGCCGCGAGCTGCTCGCGGACAAGGGGAGTGACCTGCTTCATCCGCCTTGTTCCGGGTGGCATAGATCTCACTGGACGTGTGAGTGCTTCCGCAATCACACCCCGGCGAAGTGCGTCCCTGAGCGCCAATAGGGGCCGTGAATAACTTGCAAGCGCTTCGCTTGGGGCCACCATGAAGATAATGATTCCTATTTGCAACAGGGGTAGATTCCGATCAGACTAGCCAACCGGTACATGCTGTTGGCTTTTTCGTTGCGCACATCGACCTACACGCACCCCTGTTGATCTGTTCGCATACCGTTGGGGTCTTTGAGACCGGTACGTCCGATCGGTCAAAATCTCACCTCTGGTGGACGTACCGGTGACGTTGTGCTGTAAGCAACAAGGTCGATGTTGAGGCGCTTGCAAAATGAGGCCGCAAGGCGCATAAATAGGGCATATGAGCGAGACAGAGCAGCCCCGCGAGAAGCCACCGATTGATGCCCCGATCAAGTCGTCAGCTGATGATGACCTCGGGCGAGCTCCTGTTGCGCACGACTTCGTCGATTCGATCCGAGAACTAGACGCCAGCGAAGGTCTGGTCGTCGGCGTGCTCGGCCCCTGGGGACATGGCAAGAGTTCGTTCATCAATCTGATGCGCGAGCAGTTCGAGCAGGAACCGAAGCTGACGGTCGTCGACTTCAATCCGTGGATGTTCTCCGGCTCGAACCAGCTCGTCAACTTCTTCTTCACGGAGATTGGCGCCGAGCTGAACGTGAAGAACAAGAGCAAATTCGGCCAGGCGGCCGACTGGCTCGCGAAGTACGCCGGCATACTCAAGCCGGTTTCGCAGTTCGTTCCGGTCCCTGGAGCAAGCGTCGTCGGAGAGGCTGCTGCAGCTGCATTGGGCGGATTGGCGGACACCACCAATGCCGATCGGAGCGCGAAGAAGGTACGAGACCAGATAACCAAGGAGTTGAGAGCGCTTGCGGAGCCCATTGTCGTGGTGATCGACGACATCGATCGGCTTACGACTCCAGAGATACGTGAGATCTTCAAGCTTGTTCGCCTGACGGCCAGCTTCCCGAACATCGTCTACGTGCTCGCGTTCGACCGCGCGAGGGTAGAGCAGGCACTCACCGAGGATGGCGTCCCGGGTCGCGCCTATCTCGAGAAAATCGTTCAGCTGAGCTTCGACGTTCCGCAGGCTCCAGAGGTACTTCTTCGTTCCCAGGTCTTCAACGAGCTCAACCGTGTCCTCACGCCAGTCGCCGATGTCGAACTCAACGAGGATCGTTGGGGAGATGCTTACTTCGAGATTATTGACCCGCTGCTCTCGAACATGCGGGACGTCACCCGATACGCGATTTCGTCGAAGGCGACGATCACGAGTCTCGGTGCGGAAATCGACCTCGTCGACCTCTTGGCGATGGAAGCCGTTCGCGTATTCCGTCCTGACCTCATGCAGCGGCTGACGCAGCTCCGGACTGAGCTCACGAAGACGCGCGGCTACTCATCGCGCAAGGACGACGAAGCGCAGAAGGCGATAGATGCACTTCTAAAGGACTTTCCCGACGACGCGCTGCTCATACGGGCGCTGTTCAACCGGCTCTTCCCGGTCGCGCTGCAGTACGTGGAGAACAGCACCTACGGCTCAGACTGGCTTGGCACATGGCGCACCGCACATCGGATGGCGCACGCCGACTACCTCAACCTCTACTTCGACCGAGTCGCACCCGACACCCTTGTCGCGTTCAGGAGTACCGAAGGCGCCTTCGCCGTGCTCGACGACGCAGAAGCGCTCAAAGCGCTCTTGTCGGAGCTGGACCCAGACCAGCTGGACACAGTCCTCGAAGGCCTCACGTCATACGAGGCGAAGTTCACAACGGAGATGATCGTCCCAGCGGCAACGACCCTGTTGAACCTCATCGACAAGATCCCAGAGAAGAGGCATGCTGGGATGTTCGACCTCAGTCGTCCGGACCTCACGGTAGGACGAGTAGTTCTTCGCCTTCTTCGCAACGTTCAGGACGAAGCCGATCGGGAAGCGCTGGTTACCGAGATCATGGCGGGCATCGAGACGTATTCGTCGCAGCTCGACTTCATTCACAGCATGGGCCACCGTGAAGGCTCCGGCCACAAGCTCGTGAGCGAGACCTTCGATCAGCAACTGCAAGACGAGTTTGTGAGCCGACTTCAGGCGTCGCCCCCAGCCGAGCCCGAACGCGAATGGGACGCGTGGCGCATCTACGACGCGGTGCGCGATGCGACCGGCGAGTCGCCGCTCACAGCCGCCTCGGACCCGGTCTTGGTCAGGTCGGTTCTCCGATCAGCGAAGTCAACGGCTCGATCTCAGTCGATGGGTTCAAGGAAAGTCCGGACCGAGGACCGCCTCGCGTGGGAGCTTGTAGTGGGGCTATTCGGCTCAGAGGACGAGGTCAAGCGGGCCGTGGCGGAAGTTCGGGAGAAGATCGGCGATGACGACATTCTCCGACTGGCCGACAAGTATCTTGAGGGCTGGCGACCTGAACGGTAGTGCCGCGAAGCTCCGGTAACGCACCTCCGTAATCCGCGCTGCTTTGATCGTAAATCCCGAGCCTGACTACGAAAAGCTAGCCGGCGCGTTCTTCGAGCTGGCCCGACTTATCCGCGAGGGGAAAGATCGAGATCCTGACTCTGGATCATCTTCTTGACCGTGCCCGGGTCACGTTTCAACTGCCGGCCGATCTCTGCGTGGGTGGCGCCGCTCTCGAATAGCTCACTAGCTTTCGCTTTCTCGTTGTCCGTGATCGTGCGCCTCATTACAACGCCCGCAGCAGCAAGATGCTGCGACACGGTGTAGCGGTGAAGACCGTGCTTACGGGCAATTTCGTAGACGCCCAGCCCAGCACGGTAGTCCGCCGCGAGCTGATCGCGGACGAGGGGAGTGACCTGCTTCATCCGCTTCGTCCCCGGCGGCATAGATCTGATTGGACGACTGAGTGCATCCGCAATCACGCCTCCACGAAGTGCATCCCGGAGGGCCAGCAAGGGCCGTGAATTACTTGCAAGCGCTTCGCTTGGGGCCACCACATCCGTTTACTCCGAAACGACGCCTCTCCTCCGGGAGAGGCGTCGTTTCGTGTTTCCGCCGGGGGAATCGGCTGATCGTCGCGTTTCCGTTCAGCCTCATCGGCCTCGTCCTCTCCATCGTCGCGCTCGTGCAGTCCACACGCGCCGGCTACGCGAACACCCCCGCGGTCATCGGGATCATCGTCGGAGCCGTCCTCCTGGTCGGATGGATCATCCTCCTGGGCATCTTGATCACCGTCTTCGGGAACCTGTTCGCCCAGTGTGCGGAGCTCGGCTCGGGCACCCACTACGTCAACGGTGTGACCTACACCTGTTCCTGAGGACTAGGCGGGATTCGCCCCGATCTCGATCCGGAACACCGTCCCGCCCTCTTCACCGGGGCGCGCCGAGATCCGCCCGCCCAGACGGTCGGTGAGCCGGGCAGCGATCGAGAGACCGAGGCCCGAGCCGACGCGCCGCACGTCGCGGTAGCGATCACGCAGGACGCCGCGTTCGAACGCGCGGGCGGCGTCGTCGGGCGTCAGCCCCGGGCCGGTGTCGGCCACCTCGAACACCGCGGTTCCCTCGGCTCCGTGGTCGGCGCGCAGGACGATGCGCGTCCCGGAGGGACTCACCCGCAGCGCGTTCTCGATCAGCCCGTCGAGCACCTGGCGGAGGCGCTGCGGATCAGTGGTCACGAGGACCCCGGATTCCACGGCCCCCTCCTGCGTCACCTCCACGCCCGCGGACCGAGCCGCACCCTGCCAGGCCGCCACCGTCTGCGAGAGCAGGGGAGCGATCGGGGTCGATGACAGACGGATCGGGAAGTCGTCGGCTTCGAGGCGGGCCAGGGTCAGCAGATCGTCGGTGAAGGTCGCGAGCCGGGTGGCCTCGGCATCCAGAGTCTCTCCGACATCACGCACTCCCTCGGGCGGGATGAGGCCGTCCCGCAGCGCCGACGAATAGCCGCGGATCGCGGTGAGCGGGGTGCGCAGCTCGTGCGAGACGGACAGGAGGAACTCGCGCTGGCGGGCCTCCGAGTGCGCGAGAGCGGCACCGATGGACCGCAGTGCGGCCTCGACGTCGCGGACCTCGTCGATCCGGCTCTCGTCGAGCTCGACGGTGCGGTCACCGCGGGCGATGCGGCGCGCGGCGCGCGCCAGCCCGCCCAACGGACGCGACAGCCACCGGCTCACGAGAACTGCCGCCACGACGGCGGCGAGGAAGCCGATCCCCAGCGCGAGGGCGATCCGTGCCAGGACCTCGGCGCCGAGCGCCTTCACCCGGCTCAGGTCCTGTGCGGCGACGACACCGCCGCCACCCGGGAGCGGACGCCCTTCGACCGCGAAGGAGGCGTGATCGTGGCGGACGGTGATCGAGGCCTCCGTCCCCGCGGCGATCTGCTGAGCGACGCGCCCGCTCACGACGTCGGCGGCCGGTCCGCGCACGGAACCGTCGGCACCGACGACCGCGATCAGGGCGTCGGGGTCGCTCAACAGCGACGCGCTCGCGATCGCGGCGTCTCGCCCCTCGGGCGTCGCGGCGACGAGACGGTCGACCTGCGTGACGAGAGCCGATCGTGCGGAGGCCTCGTCGACGGCGTTCAGCAGGGGGAAGGCCGCGAGGGCGGTCACGATGACGGCGACCGCCGCGACGAGCACGGTCGCGCCCGTGACGATCCGCCGGAGCGAGCCCCTCACGCGTCGAGGGCGTATCCGACGCCGCGGACCGTGCGGATGCGATCGGGCGCGCCCATCTTGGCGCGCACCTGCGCGATGTGGGTGTCCACGGTGCGCGTCCCCGAGTAGTCCGCGACACCCCACACCTCGGCCAGCAGCTGCGTGCGCGTGAACACCTGGCCCGGGCTTCTCATGAGTTGAGCGAGAAGGTCGAACTCGGTCGTCGTGAGGTCGACGGGGCGCCCCTCGACGTGGACCGTCCGGCGGGCGGCATCCAGTTCCCACGACCCGCGGCGCAGCGCCGTGCTCGCCTCCCGGACGCGCGAGCGGCGGACGAGCGCCGAGACGCGGGCGGCGAGCTCCCGAGGGGACGACGGCTTGGTGAGGTAGTCGTCGCCACCGAGCTCGAGGCCGAGCACGCGATCGACCTCGGCGTCGCGCGCCGTCGAGAACAGCACGGGTGTCCAGTCGTTCTCCGCGCGGAGTCGGCGGACGAGTTCGATCCCGTCGAGCCCGGGGAGGCCGATGTCCACGACAGCGGCGGCCGGGCGCAGACGACGGATGTCCGCCAGGCCGCTGACGCCGTCCCGGGAGAGGTGCACGCCGAAGCCCGCCTCCCCGAGGTAGAGGCGGGCCACGTCGGCGATCGCGTGCTCGTCTTCGACGACCACGATCAGGCCGCGTTCATCTGTCATGCGCACACCGTAGGCAGCGTGTGCAGGAGCGGGCTGGGAACGAGCGGGGTCTCACCGGAGGCCGGCGCGCACCGTCTTGGCATCCTGGTTCGCCTGGTGAACGGCATCCTCGACAGCCTTCACCTGAGCACGGACGCGCGGGAGGGCCTGATCGTCGGCAGCGACGGTCGCGGGGGAGAGGGCGAGCGCGCTCGCCGCCACACCGTTCGCGTCGGACTGCGCGGTCGAGATCTGCGTGCCCAGGTCGTTCAGGGCATCGGTGAGGGCGCTCGTGCTCTTGTCCGCGTGCTTCGCGAGTGCGGCGGTGAGCTTCGTCTGCTCCGCCTGGAGCCGCGGCAGAACCGTGGTCGTGACGGCGTCGATCCGGGCGGCCCACCGGACCTCGGGCAGCGCGACCTCGCGCACGCGGTACGAGGCGGCGGCGGTGCGTTCGTCTGCGCGCACCTGCTTCACGGTGGTGGCGGACGAGATGTCGGATTCGAGGGTGCGGATGCCGGTGAGGTCGTCGTTCAGGATCGCCAGGGCCTTGGCGCGGTCGTCGTCGCTCAGGGTCTTGTCGGCGGTGATCCGGGTGATCTCCGCGGTGAGGGCGTCGACCTGGCGACCGGCCGCGGCCGTCGCGCGGGCCTGGACGTCGCTCAGGCTGGCCGGTGCATGGGGCGAGCTCGACGGGGACGGCGTGTCGGCCGAGGCCGCCATCGGGACGGCGACGGCCGCTCCCGCAGCGAGGGCGACGACGGCGAGCGGAGTGAGGATTCGCGTGGTTCTCATGCGGATACTCTCGGCCTCGCGTGTGGCCGAGCTGTCAGGGCCGTGTCCGGGTTGTGTCAGGGCCGGGGCCCCACCGGCCTCAGGCCGATTCTTCGCTTTCGGCCCACCCGCCCGGGGCTGCGATGTTGAACATCCACTCCACGCCCCACAGGTCGACGATCTCGCCGTAGAGGTCGCCCCAGACCTGCTTCTCGAGGGGCTGGGTGACCTGGGCGCCGCGCTCGACGAAGCGATCGTAGAACCCGCGGACGCGGTCGAGCTCGTCGCTCATGAAGGCCGCGTGCACGCGGCTCTTTCCCCAGCCCTCGGCGGGCTCCTCGAAGCCGTCGGCGCCCATCACGGTGAAGCCGCCACGCCGTCGGCGGGAGCGTCCGGGATGCCGAAGTCGGCGAAGGTGTTGATCGACAGTTCACCGCCGAACACCGACTGGTAGAAGGTCATCGCCTCGCGGGCGGCACCGGCGAACGAGACGTACACGACGAGGGAGTCTGATCGGGGGATTCGCCCTCACCCTAGACCGGCGTGCTCGGTGCGGGAAGACCCGGATATGCTCGGGCAAAGCCCGCTCGCCCCTCAGGGAGAAGTCATGATCCTCGCCCACGACGTGACGGGCTCCGGCCCGCTGCTGGTCCTCCTCCACGGCATCACCGAGGATCGTCGCAGCTGGGATCCGGTCGACTTCACCGACGGCTTCACCGTGGTGCGGGTCGACCTGCGCGGGCACGGGGCGTCGGCGGCCGAGGAACCGTACGACATCCCGACGCTCGCGGCCGACGTCCACGAGACGCTCGCGCACCTCGCCGAGAACGACGCGGTCCCCGCGGAGCCGCCGGTGGTCGTCGGGCACTCGATGGGTGGCATCGTCGCGACGGCGTACGGTGCGCTGTTCCCCGCGCGCGCGATCGTCAACGTCGACCAGCCCCTGCAGCTCGCGGGGATGCAGGGTCAGGTGCAGCAGGCGGAGGGGATGCTGCGGGGTGCGGACTTCCCGCTGTTCATCCAGGGCATGTTCGCGCAGATGGCGGGCGGCCTGGACGCCGACGAGATGGCGCGGGTCGACGGCATCCGGTCTCCGAAGCACGATGTCGTCCTCGGGATGTGGCGGCCGCTGCTCGAAGACTCACCCGAGGAGGTGGCGGAACTGGTGAGCAGCCTGACGCGGATTCCGGCAGACGTCCCGTACCTCGTGATCACGGGCCTCGACGCCGGACCCGAGTACGCCGCCTGGCTGCAGCACGAGATTCCGCAGACCGTGCACGAGATCTGGCAGCCGCCGACCCACTACCCGCACCTCGTGGACCCCGCGCGCTTCGTCGAGCGCGTCGAGGCGTTCATCGGCTGAGGACCGCGCCCGGCGCGCGGAGGATCCGTCGCGCCGGACGAGAACCGATACGGGAAGGTCGCCATGGACGTCGCCGAGACGCTCGAGGAAGCGGTCGCCCTCGTCGACGAGGGGGAGCAGGGGTCCGCGCGCGCTCTGCTGATGCGCCTGCTCTCCTCGACGACACCCGCCCAGGATGCCGAGAAGGCGACGGCGATCGCGGAAGTCACGGCGCTCCTGGTGGAACTGGACGTCCCCGTCGAGCCGGAGGCTCGGATCGAGGAGCACCTCGAACGGATGCGACGACTCACAGCCGGTTTCGACGACGAGCGCACGGCGGAGGCGCGGGCGAGAGCCGAACTCGGCCGCGTGGAGTTCGTGCACGGTCTCGACGACATCGATCCCGTCCTGCACGTCCTGGTGCTCCAGCGCGCGCTCGACATCGATGCGGCCCACCGGGACTCGCCGCACGCGGGCGTGCGCCGGGTGGCGGCGGAGGCGGCCCTCACCGCCCAGATGATCCGGCGGTGGCTCGGACAGGACGTCGACTCGATCGCCTCCGCGCTGGACGCCCTCGCGCTCCGGCTCGGCGGCGAGGACGATCCGAGGTCGTCCGCGATCCGCATCGAGGCGATGGTCACGTCATCGCGGCTGCGGATCGAGAACGATCTCGACCTCACCGGCGTGGTCGACGTGCTGCGGATCGCCGTGGCGGAGTCGCGCCGGAGTCCGCAGGCCCCGGGATGGAGCCTCGATGCGTCGCTCCTCCTGGCGGATCTGGAGATCGCGGCGGGGGAGAACCCGCGCGAGGCTCTCGCCGAGGCGCGGCGGCTCCTCGCTGAAGACCCGTGGTCGTCCACTCCCGCACGCGCCGGCCGCGCGGGACGGCACCTCCGTCACCTCCTCGACCGCCTCGACCAGCCCGCCCGCGACGCGGTGGCCGCCGAGGAGTGGCCGGCGTTCCTGGGGCGATGCGCGGGTGAGATGCATGCCGAGATCCGCTCCGCCGCCCTCGCCGAGCTGCTGCGGTACGTCGGCTCTGCGCCGGAGATCACGGCATCCGGACTCGCCCTGCTGCGCCAGGCGGACCTGATCTCCCGCGGTGACGATGCCACCGCATCCGCTCTCGCGCGCTTCGGAGTCGTCGCGAAGATCGCCGACGCGCTCGGGCATCCCGAGAGCCCGTCGTCGGTGCGCGATGCGGCGGAGGCCGTGCGCGTCTCGGTCGCCGCGGAAGCACGCTTCGCAGCCCTGTGGGATGACCGGGAGACCGTGCCGATGATGGCGGCGTCGCTCCTGGACCGGGCTCTGCGACTCTCCGACCTCGGCCGCACCGGCGAGGCCCTCGACACGCTCGCGCGGCTCACGACGAGAGCTCGTGCCGCCGGAGGCGACACGGCGCGGCTGGAGCGGGCGCAGGCCGCGTACTGGACGGGGCGGTTCCTCCGGGAGAGCGGCGACACCGCGGCATCCCGCCGCGCCATCGACGAGATCGTTCGCGAGTTCGCCGACGATCCCGCGGGAGACGTCCGCGTCTGGGCGGCGAACGCGCTGTGGTCGGCTTGGCGCTCCGACCGCCTCGATGCCGACGAGGGGGAGGACCTCCACCGGATCTTCGCGGAGAATTTCGAGGACGATCCCGACGTCCGCATCCGTCGTCTCGACGCCTCGGGGAGTCTCGGGCGCGCTGTCACCGCTCACGAGAAGGGCGATACCTCCGGTGCCATCGCCCTGCTGACGACGATCGTGGGGCGATTCGGGGATGCCGATGACTCCGACATCCAGGACACGGTGCGACGCGCGCGGGAGAACCTCCACATCCTCACGGTGTCGGTGTCGACGGAGGCGGACGCCCTGGCTCCCCCGGAGTACCTTTCGCTGCGCGACCAGCTGTACGCGGCGGACGAGCTGGCGGAGCGCGGGCGCATCGCCGAGGCCGAACAGCGGTGGAGCACCGTCATCCACGAGACAGCCGGCGCCGAGCACCCCGACCTCGCCATGCTGCGACTCGCTGCCCTCGACGCCTGGGCGGGGTGGGCGGAGGGGGCGGGCCGCTGGGAACAGGTGGCCGCTCTCGCCCGCCAGGCGACGGTCATCCGCGCCGGCGCGGAGACGCGCGCCGAGCGGGTCCGTGCTCGCGCGCACCTGCGCCTCGGCGTCGCCCTCGGCCGGCTCGGCGATCCGCGTGGCGCGATCCGGGCGTACGAGGCGCTCGACGCGCTCGCCGCCGGTTCGTCGGACGGCGACATCGCGACAGCCCGTCAGCAAGCGGTCTACAACCGGGCGGTGACGATCGATGACCTCGGTGACGGGCTTGCGGCGCTCGCCGCCTACGAGCACGCGATCACTGTGCACGGGCAGACGGTGGCGTCGGCGGGCGGACGGCTGAGGTGCGCCAAGGCCCTGCGCAATCAGGCGCTGATCTTCGCGGGACTCGGCCGGGTCGCGGAGGCGGCCGGTGCCCATCGCCGTGTCCTCGACCTGGCGGCGGGCTCGACGGACCCGCAGCTTCTCGAACGCGTGAAGAAGTCGGCCTTCGATCTCGCGGCCGCCTTCAGCGCTCTCGGCGACCACGCCTCCGCGGCGAGCACGTACGCCTGGATGCGGTCCGCGGCGCATCTCGGGTTCTCCGCGGACGAGACGCGCACGGCCGCGCGCGCCGAGAAGCAGGCGCGGCGGCTGTCGCGCTGAGCAGCCTCCCGGGGCGGCGATCGACGAGAGCGGACGTGCCCCGACCCCGCGTCGACCGCAGCCCGGTCCTCATGCCGTGGTCTCGAGCTCCTCGTTCAGACGGCGCGCGCTGGTGATCAGATCCACGCCATCCGGTCCCCAGAGCAGTCTCATGATGCGGGCCTCGCTCTCGGGATTCTGCATGGCGCGGATGTCGCTCTCACGCGCGCGGATCGTGCCGCGGGAGGCGTCGATCTGCTCGCGAGTACGTCCCGCGGCGAGCTGCAGATTCTCGGGAAGGATCGCCGGCATGACGTCATGCCAATCGTTGTAGGTCTCGGCGAGGACATCGGTGGCGAGAGCGTGGCTCGGATGCCAGTTCTGCTCAGCGACCTGGCGGTACTGCAGCATCATGTCGACGCCCGTCTCGAGATCGCGGAAGACGCTCTCGCGGTGGCCGAAGTACGCCGCGTCCCTCTCGTAGAGCGCATCGAGATCGGCCATGCTGTGCGGGATATCGGACTCCTCGGCGCCCACGAGCCGCAGGTACGGCGCCATCTCGGCGACGTACTGGTCACGTTCTTCCGGGGAGAGAGCGTGGGGCGGTCGGTCGCCGTGCCAGGCGAGGTTCTCGTACGCGAGGAGCATCGCGTGCATCTCCGTGATCGCGGCCCACATGGCGTCACGGGGTTCGGCTGCCGCGTATCCGCCGAGCGACGAGTCGTCGGGGTCGATAACCGGCCCCTGTACGTGGCCGTGGATGCGGTGCAGGTGCGTCGCCATCCGGGTCGCGGTCTCGGTGTCGCCCAGCCACATGGGGGCGTGCATTCCCGAGTTGCGCTGGAATCGCTCGAAGAAGTCGAACCAGGTGAACTTCCCCGAGCGTGCGCGGCGGGAGATGGGGTCGGCGTCGCGGATCCCGGCGGTGATGGGCTTGTAGAGAAACTGCAGGACGGCTTGCGCGGGACTTTCGAACACGATGATCGCGGGATGCAGAACCACCTTCCACGTGACCGATCCTGGGCCGAACAGCCCGTAGTCCACGGATCCGTCGGCCGCGAGAGAGCGGCCCGCCGGTACGACGTCGCCGAACCGTCGCCATCTCGCGGCATCGCCCCAGAGAAGCTCTTCGGTGAGGACGAACGGCGCGTTCGCGGAGCCGGTGGGCGGGAGGGTGGTGGTCATGAGGGACTCCTTCGTCACTTACGTACGAATATCGTACGTAAATGACGTTAGACCCCTCTCTTCTTTCCCGCAACGGCCTGTCTCTCCCCGGGATCGCCCTCGGTATCGTGGATCTCGTGGCGGAGACTCGACAGCGAACCGGCCGCCCTCGTGACCCCGAGATCAACGCGAGGGTGTTGATGGCGGCCCAGCGCGTCTACGCCGCTTCGGGTCGAGCGGGTCTCACGTTCGAGGCCATCGCCCGTGAGTCCGGTGTCGGTAAGCCCGCGATCTACCGGCGTTGGTCATCACCGGACGAGATCCTGGATGAAGCTCTGCGTTCGCACGTGCTCGAGCCCGCCCAGACGGACGGGACGGACATCTGCGGCCAGCTCCGTGAGATCGCTCTGTCGGTGCTGCGACTCATGTTCTCCGACCAGGGCAGTTTCGTGTTGCGTGTGAGCGCTGAGCGGGCATCGCAGCCCGCTGTCTTCGACCAGTACTTCGAGCGGTTGCGCACGGTCATCCACGTCGGCAACCGCGGTCTGGTGCGCGCAGCGATCGAGCGAGGGGAGCTGTCGGACAGATGCGACGCCGACGTGCTTCTCCAGGCGATCACGGGTTCGGCGTTGGTGGGCACTCTGATGGGGTTCGCCCCATCGCCGTTCGACGACCCCGTCGCCGCCGAGAGCTACTGCACGCGGGTCGTCGACCAGGTTCTCCGGGGTGCGGGAGCCTCTCCGACCTGACGCCCTCGCCCGGTCCGGCCTGAGTCGGAGCTTACGCTCCGGCCCCGCGGCATCCGCCCCGCTACGCCCCCTGGAACGACCGCAACTGCACGAGCAGGCCCGGGGCGTTCGCGTCGAAGCGTTTGCCACCCAGCACGACCCCCACCGCGAGGACGACGAGACCCAGGACGGGTCCGACGACGAACGCGATCCACCCCGCCACGCTCGACCCGGTGAACGTCGCGATCGCGGCGGGGATCACGGTCGGCAGTCCGAGGACCGCGACCAGGGCCCAGCACAGGAAGAACGTCAGGAACATCGAGAACGACGAGCCGGGCACGCGCTTGAACGGCGAGTCGCCCGGTGAGGGCGTGGGGACGACGAGGAACGCCGAGCTCACGGCGCTGACGCCGAAGCCGATGAGCGTCAGCCCGAGGGACGCGCCGAGGACCGGAGCAAGCAGATCCCACCGTCCGGCGATCGCGATCGTCACGACGTCGACGACGACGATCAGGGGGACGACGACGGTGGCGACGCCCAGCGTGCGCCCCAGCCGGTCCGCGCGCCCGCGGATACCGGTCTGCATGACGGTGGCGAAAGCGGTGCCGTCGTACGAGATGTCGGAGTAGGGAAGCACCCCGGCGAAGAAGCCGACCAGCAGACCGGACAGGGCGAAGAACGGCGTGCTGACGTCCCACTGCGCATAGAGCAACACGATGATCGGCGCGAAGGGGATGAGCAGCAGCTGCCGCAGGTACCGCATGTCGCGGGTCCAGGAGGTGAGCGAACGCGCCCAGGTCGCCCCGACCGGGCTCGACGGCATCACGCCGAACCATCCCAGCGACCCCGTCTTGCGCCGGGCCGTCGAGCGGGCCGGAGGGGCGATCACGGATGCCGAGAGGTTGCGGAACCACAGCACCCACAGCACCGCGAGGGTCGCGAGGGCGATCATGAACTTCAGGATCGCCGTCAGCCACGAACCGGTCGCGAGGTCGCCCGGGACGGCCCAGGCGGCACCGACCGGTGTCCACGAGACGGCGCTCACGAGGGCTTGCAGCTGCAGGCCCTGCTCGGTGGCCGATTGCACCGCGTTCAGGATGCCGATGAGGATCGGGCTGGCGAAGATCACCAGCGCGAAGGCGACGAGCCCGATCACCTCTTTCGTGCGGCGGCCTCCCCCCAGACCGGATGCCAACGCGGTGACGGCGCGCGAGGCGACGACGCAGATCAGCACTCCGATCGGTACGCACACGATCGCGGCGATGGCCGCCACCGGTTCGTGCGCCCAGACGAGGAAGGTCAGCAGGCCCGCCACCACCGTCGCGATGCCGCCGACACCGGTCAGCCCGCCCGCGGTGATGGCGATCATCATCTGCGTGGTGGTCATGGGGAAGGGGGCGAGCTTGGCCGGGTCCAGCGTCGTGTCGACGCCGGCCGCGAAGATCGGCCCGAGCACCCAACCCAGGATGAGCACCGCGCCCGCCGCGGTGACGGCCGCGCGGGCGATGTCGAAGTCGAGGGTGCCGACGAAGAAGAGACCGAGCCCGGCGAACAGCAGCATCCACAGGGCGCCGATGATGCCGAAGATGAACCCGACCAACTGCATCGGGCTGCGCCCGAGGGTGTTGCCGAGGACGCGGAAACGGATCTTCAGGACTGTCGCAACCACTGCGGCCCCTCCGCGTGGTGGCGTCCGCCGACGAGGTCGACGAACGTGTCCTGAAGGGTCTTGCCGCCGCGCACCTCGTCGACGGTGCCGGATGCCAGCAGGCGGCCCTGCGCGATGACCGCGACGTGGTCGCACATGCGCTGCACGAGGTCCATCGAGTGGCTCGAGACGATGACCGTGCCCCCCGACGCGGTGTAGCCGCGGAGGATGTCCTCGATGTTGGCCGCCGACACGGGGTCGACCGACTCGAAGGGCTCGTCGAGCACCAGAAGACGCGGCGAGTGGACGAGGGCGCACGCGAGCGCGACCTTCTTCGTCATGCCCGCGGAGTAGTCCACGACGGGCGTTCCCGCGGCCTCGGTCAGATCCATGATCCGCAGCAGATCGCCCGTGCGGGTGGCGACCTCGTCGCGCGAGAGGCCGAACATCATGCCCGTGTAGGTCACGAGCTGTTCCCCGGTCAGACGATCGAACAACCGGACGCCGTCGGCGAGGTTGCCGATGAGCTTCTTCGCCTCGACCGGCTGCGCCCACACGTCGACGCCGTGGATGCGCACCGTGCCGGCGTCGGGCCGCAGGAGTCCCGTCGCCATCGAGAGGGTGGTGGTCTTGCCGGCCCCGTTGGGGCCGACCAGACCGTAGAACGAGCCCGCGGGGACGCGCAGGTCGAGTCCGGCGACAGCCGTCTTCTCGCCGAAGCGCTTCACGAGACCCGTGATGTCCATCGCCGGGAGGGAGTCGGTCGGCGTCGGGGGAGCGACCCCGTCGGGCAGGGCGGAGGGCGGCGGCACGGCACTCGGGGAGTCGGTCACGCTTCGAACCTATCTGTCTGTCCGCCTCGGTGCGAGGCTTCTGTGCGGGTCGGGCGGGAGAGTTCCCGGTCGGCGGAGGGCACGTCAGTAGCGGATGGCATCGATGACCTTCACGCGGACCGCGACGAGCGCCGGCAGCAGGCCGGCCAGGGCGCCCACAGCGGTGGCGGCGATGAGCCCGATGATCGCGGCATCCACCGGGAACGGCGGGAAGTCGCTCACCATGCCCTGTCCCACGAGATCCCGCATCGCGGGGGACTGCACGATGAGGATCGCCGCCACGACGCCCAGGGCACCCGCGACCACCGTCGCGACCACGCTCTCCATCATCACGGCGAAGAACACGCGGCCGGCCGTCGCGCCGAAGCTGCGTCGGATGCCGATCTCCCGCACGCGCTGCTTGACCGTGACGAGCGCGATGTTGACCAAGCCCAGTGCGCCGAGCAGCAGCACGAGCACGGCGATGCCGATCACGACGAGCTTGGTCACGAGGAACGGGTCGTCGCCGTACTGCGCCCAGTCCTGTCGGGACACGTTGACCTCGGTGCCTTCGCCCAGCGCGCTCTGGAGGTCGCGTGTGACCGCCGCCGTGAGTGCGTCCGCCAGCTCGGGCGGCACCCACATCTCGTACTGGCTCTGGGGCGCGCCCCCGCCGTAGGGGTCCGCGGCGGCCGCGGCGGATCCGCGCTCGCCGGTGGCGGCCTTCTGCATCGCCTCCGCGTGTCGGGCGAGCATGATCATCGTCGGCTCGGTCTCCCACGCGCTGGTCGGTGTCACACCGACGATCACCGCGAGGGTGCCTCCGGCGGGGAGCCCGGATGCCGCTCCGGGCACGCCTTCGCCGCCCAGGGCCACCACGGGGTGACTCTCCATCGGCGGTCGGCCCATGCGGTCCCAGAACACCTCGTTGACGATCAGTCGGGGCGCGAGCTGCTGTTCGTCGGTCGGGGAGAACCACGAACCCTCGATGAGGCGCACGCGGTGCATCTCGCCGAAGGGCTGGTCGACGGCCTGCGTGCCGACCTGCACCGACCCGGTCGCGAACGGGACGAGCTGGACCGTGTTCTGCACGCGCGACGCGTAGGAGATGTCGTACCGCTCGAGGGTCTTGCTCCACGCGGCATCCATGTCGGCGGGGTCGATCGTGCCGTTCAGCCGGAACGCCGAGACGTACAGGGTGGCGGGACGCCCGCCCTGCCGTTCGCTGAGTTCCTGGTTCGCCTGCTGGACGATCGCGCCGAGCGCGACCACCGTCGTGAGCGAGCACACGGCGACCGCGACGCCGATGAGCGACAGCAGCACCCGCGTGCGGTGCACGCGCACCTCTTGCCACGCCTCGAGCAGTGCGCCGACGAAGCCGGTGAACCCGCGCATCAGGCGTCCTTCCGATCGTCAGGTCCGGCGTCGATCCCGGTCTCCGCGGCGGGCGCCGTCGCCTGTCCGACGGTCTCGGTCTCGGTCTCGACGCGCGTCGGGGCTTCGGCCTCGGCTGCCCCGGTTCCGGCCGGGACGGCGCTCTGAGCCTCGGTCTCGATGACGAAGAGCTCGAGCACGTCGCGTTCGTCGTCCTCGGTGGGGGCGACGGCGGACCGCTCGATCGGGGCCATCTCGCGGACCTCCCGCCGCGTGAGCGGTTCGAACGCGGGGTCGTCGACGGGGGTCAGGATGCCGCGGTCCAGGCGGAAGTGACGGCGCGCGCGCCGCGCGATCATCGGGTCGTGCGTGATGACGACCTGCGCGGCCCCGGTGCGGACGGCGACCTCGTCGATGAGCTCCATGACGCTCTGGCCGGTGTCGAGGTCGAGGGCGCCGGTGGGCTCGTCGGCGAGGATCAGGCGCGGGCCGCGCACGAGCGAGCGGGCGATGGCGACGCGTTGCTGCTCACCACCCGACAGGCGGTCGGGCATGCTGTTCATCCGGTGCCCCAGTCCGACGAGCTCGAGCATCTCCGCGGCGATCTTCTTCCGCTGCCAGAAGGTGCGTCCCGACGAGTAGAGCAGCGGCATCGTGACGTTCTCGAGGGCGGTGCGTCCGGCGAGAAGGTTGAACTGCTGGAACACGAATCCGATCGAGCTGCCGCGCAGGCGGTCGCGTCGCGCGCCCGAGAAGCTCTTGACCGGCCGGCCGTCGAAGCTGATCACGCCGCTAGTCGGCAGGTCGAGCAGTCCCAGCAGGTTGAGCAGCGTCGACTTGCCCGAGCCCGAGCGGCCGACGATCGACACGTGATCGCCCGGCTCGACGGTGAGGTTCACCCCGGAGAGGATCGTGAGGGCGGGCTGATCCGGAGGGATGACCGTGCGGGTGACGTCTTCGAGGTGAAGAAGGCTCACGACGCCGGCACCGGCTCGCAGACCATCGTGCCGTCGGGGTAGGTGGTGCAGTTGTCGCCCGCACCCGACCCCGCCATCGCGCCCGGAGCGAACTCGAGCACCTCGTCGCCCTCGTTCAGCCCCTGCGTGATCTCGACCTGGGTTCCGTCCGTGAGCCCGAGGGCGACGGCACGCTCCTCGGTCGCCCCGTCGGCCGTCGAGACCCAGACGGTGCCGCTCTGCGCCGCTCCGCGGACCGCGGTCGTCGGGACGACGAGCACGTTCTCAGCCTTGCCGCCCGCGATGGTCAGCTCCGCGGCGAGCCCGGCGAACACCGTGACGTCACCGGGTACGGCGCACGTGACGGTCGTGCCGGAGCCGCCGGAGGACGGCGCGCCGCCGGAACCCGCTCCCGTCGACTCGCCATCGCCGTTGCTTCCCGCCAGCGGTGTGACGAGGCGGAGGTTCGTGCACGTGAAGGGGGCGGGTCCGCCGGTGATGGCGACGGATGCCTCGTTCGGGCGGTTGAGAAGCCGGTACTGCTGCGCCGCCTCGAGGGTCCCCGTCACCGAGAAGCTCGGCGGAGCGACGTTGCCCGCGGCCATGCCGACCGTGACGTCCTGTCCCTCGAGCACATCGAGGGCGCTGAGTGTTCCGCCCGCGGGAGCGGTGACGTCCTCATAGCGGAAGATGGCGGGCTTCGGTTTGCCCTCGGCATCCACGCTGTCGGCCGGATCGCGTTCGATCGGCACCTTGACGTTGAAGATCACGTCGCCCTGGTTCACCCCGGCGCCCTGGGTGATGAAGATCTTGTTCACGACGCCGCCGGCCGTGGACTTGACCGGGACGGCCGGGTCGGACGAGACGGTCGCGGTGACCACGACGTCGTTGGTGATCGTGCCCCGGGCGGCGGGAACGCGCGGCTCCACGATGGCGCCGGTGGGCTCCGCCGGGGAGGCGTCGACTTCCCGATCGGGGAAGAAGGCCAGCTTGATCAGAGCGGCCGCGACGAGCGCGACCAGAAGCAGACGCAGAATCGGAAAAACCCACGTGCGTGCGATCCCCATGAAACCCCCCGGAACGGTGATCGTCGTTGACAGACGATTCCCACACTAGGGGGAGGGGCATATCGCGCACGTATCGCGATCGAGGGAGACGCTAGAACGTCCCGCCCGGGTACACGTCGTCGGGGAGCGTGAAGCACGGCGACGCGGAGGAGATCGAGATCGTGTCGTCGGCTTTGTACCGCGCGATGATGTAGTTCTCCCGGCCGTCGGACTTCGCCAGCAACTGGACTTCGTAGTCGCCGTCGATGTCCTGCCGGGTGCGGATGTCGAATCGGTCGTCGGCGAAGCCTGCTTCGAGCCCGCGCACGACGTCTTCGGCCTTCACGCCCGGAACGAGGGTCACCGTGGTGCCGCCGAGCCACGAGTGGCCACCGTCGCTGCACGAGAACAGGGTGCCTTTCTCGCGCTGGTCCACCGCGGCCACCTCGTCGGCGGGAATTCGCGAGACGATGTCTCGCTCCGTCGCTTGCGTCGAGGACTTCGCCTCCTCCCAGGTGAGGCTCGAGGGTGAACTGGTCTGCGTCACGGGTGTCTCCTCTTGTCCGTTCGGCCCGCTCGGCGCGCAGCCCGCGAGTCCGACGATCGCGGAGACCGTCACGGCCAGCCAGGGGGCTCGTCGCGTCGTCATTCCACGATCACCTTCTTCAGGTCCTGCAGTGCCCGGTCGTTATCGCGATCGGTGCTCGCGATGAGGTTGTGATTGTTCATCAGCACATCGACCTCTTCCGGCGTGTTGATGTAGCCGCCCTGGAGCTGGTCGTCGTGCGGGCCCTGATAGAGAGGGCCGTGCGCGAACGCGTCGTCACTGCGCGGGTTGTCGCCGCCCCAGACGAGTCCCTTGGACTGGGCGTGGAGGAGGATGTCGTAGTACGACAGATCCGCGTAGGCCGTGCCGTCGCGCGGTCGCCATTCCGGGAGCATGCCCGCGCCCGCGAGAGAGATGACCTTGTCGTACTCGGAGCCGGCCACCTCCGAACCGGTGAGGTTCGACAGGCCCCAGTTGTGGCCGATGCCGATCTGCTCGACTCCGCCGAGGAGCGGATCGGAGCGCATCCCCTCCTCGAAGGACGCCAGCTGTTCTCCCGCGTCCCGCGCGGTGTCCTCGTCGTTCGCCTCGCCGATACGCCAGAGGTCGGGTTCCTTCGCGTTGTTCTGCTCCCCGGGGAACTTTCCGTCCTTGTAGACGAAAGCGACCGTTCCCGGGAGGTTGTTCGTCAGATACGTCGCGATCTGCTGCACGCCGCCGGTGTAGAACGAGTTCAGCCCGGTGAACGTGCCCGGAACGTAGGTGATCGCCCGCGTCGTGTCGGGGCCCGGCGTGCCGATCATCTCGATGATGCGCGAGGCGTCGCGGTCGTACAGGTACAGCTGGGTGTCTCCCGCCTGCACACTCTTGAGGTAGGTGATCTCGTTGCGAATCGCCTCCGCGCGGGAGCGATCGTCCTCGTTGTCACTGTTCTCGAGCGCCGCGAGCTCGGCCTCAGCGGCGCTCAGGAGCCCGGGAACGCGAGAGCGGTTCGCCTCCACGCGGACGAGAGCGGGAAGTCCATCGAGGCTCCCCAGAACGCTCGCCCATCGCCGCACGAAGGCATCGGTGTTCGCCGCGGGGCTCTGCGCGAGCACGGCCCATGCGGCGAAGACCTGGTCGGGACTCAGCGTCCCGCTCAGCAGGAGATCCTGCGTCGACTGCGGGAAGGTCGCCGACGTGGCGAGAGCGACGTCGAGGTCGCTGAGGGTGCCGGACCCGGCGCGCTCGAATGCGTCCGCGATGCCCCGGATCCATGCCGAGTCGGTCGCGTTCTCGTCGAGGAGCCGTTGCCACCCCTCCCACAGCGTCGCCCGTTCCACCGGTACCCACGAACAGGATGCCGTGAAGTCGGCCCACGCAGTCCGCACCGTTGTCAGCTGCTCGCCGAGGGTCGCGTCGAGGGGGCCGACGCTCGACACGAAGTACCGCAGACGTTCGGGGTCGGCCGAGGTCCGCCCTCCGCCGATGCAGTCCGCGACGGCGCGTGAACGCTCGCGCGCGGTGAACGCGGCGCTCACCGGTGGCGGCGTGACGGGGTAGTCGGACGGGCGAGGGTCGTACCAGGTCGCCACGACCACGTGCGCCGGAGCGAGAGCTCCTGTTCGCGAGCGTTCGGCGTCTCGCGCCTCCCAGGCGGCGACCGCTTCGCGCCGCTCGCGCTCCTGGCCGGCGCGGCGTGCGGCTTCTCGGACCTGCTCGCTCAGGTCGTCGAGCGCCCGAGCCAGAGCCCCGCGGTCTTCCGCTTCGACGACCGATCCGGCCGCGAAGGCCCTCGCATAGGCTCCGTCGTCCGTACCTGCCGGGGCGTGCCCCCGTCGAAGCCCCGGCGGCGCGCAGACGCACGGATGCCGGGACCGAGCCGTCCGAGAACGGCGGTGTCCCGGCATCCGGGGTCTGTCAGTCCTTCGGGGGCGCGACGATGCGCGGCGTGACGTCGAGCATTCCCACGCGCGCGTGCCGGCGCGAGTACGCGAAGTAGATCGCGAACCCGATGGCGAGCCAGATGAGGAAGCGCAGCCAGGTCTCGACCGAGAGGTTGAGCATCAGGTACGTGCAGATCGCCGCCGACACGATCGGGAGGACGGGGTTGAAGGGGACGCGGAATCCGCGCTTGAGGTCGGGCCGCTTGCGGCGCAGCACCACGACACCGATCGACACCAGGACGAACGCCGACAGGGTGCCGATGTTCACCATCTCTTCGAGGATGCCCACCGGGGTCAGGCCGGCCACGATCGCGACGATCACCGTGACGATGATCGAGATGACCCACGGAGTGCGGAAGCGCGGGTGCACCTTCGCCAGGGCGCCGGGGAGGAGGCGGTCGCGCGACATGGCGAAGATGATGCGCGTGGCGCCGATGAGGAGCGTCAGCACGACGGTCGTGAGACCGGCGACGGCTCCCGCGGCGATGACCGTCGCCATCCACGTCTGCCCGTGGAACGCGAAGGCCTCGGCCAGCGCCGCCTTCGGGTTGAGCTGGTCGTAGGGCACCATGCCCGTCACGACGATCGCGACCGCGCAGTACAGGATCGTGCAGATCACGAGCGACGCGATGATGCCGATCGGCAGGTCGCGCTGCGGCTTCTTCGTCTCTTCGGCGGTGGTGGCGACGACGTCGAAGCCGATGTAGGCGAAGAAGACGAGGGCCGCACCCGCGAGGATTCCGCCGACACCGAAGGTCGCCGGCTCGAGGCCCGAGAGGAACTGCAGGAGCGGCTGCGTCAGGCCCGACGTCGACTCGGTGGGGACGGACGGCGGGACGAACGGGCTGTAGTTGGCGGGCGCGATGAACATGATGCCCGCGATGATCACGAAGAGGACGATGAACAGCTTCACGGCGACGAGGACGAGGTTCACGCGCAGTGATTCCTTGATGCCGACCGTCATGAGTCCGCCGAGGACGAGCACGAGCAGGATCGCCGGGATGTCGACGACGCCTCCCGAACTGATCGCCGCCGGCAGGACGACGCCGAGCTGCTGCAGGAAAGCCGACAGGTACGCGCTCCATCCCTGGGCCACGACGCTCGCGCCCAGGAACATCTCGAGGATGAGATCCCAGCCGATGATCCAGGCGAACAGCTCGCCCAGCGAGGCGTACGAGAACGTGTACGCCGACCCCGAGACCGGCACCGTCGACGCGAACTCGGCGTAACACATCGCGGCCAGGCCGCAGGCGATCGCGGCGACGATGAAGCTGATCACGACCGCGGGACCGGCCACGTCGTGCGCGGCGCGGCCGGTCAGGGTGAAGATGCCGGCGCCGATCACGACGCCGACGCCGAAGACGGTGAGGTCGAGGGCGCTGAGGGACTTCTTCAGCCGGAACTCCGGCTCGTCGGTATCGGCGATGGACTGCTCCACCGACTTCGTGCGGAAAAGGCTCACGCGTAACTCCTCTCGAGGCGCTCTCAGAGCGGACGCCACCGAGGGAGGATAGCGCTTCTCGATGCCCGTGCCTATCGCCCCCTGACGATGGATCACAGGGTGTATCACATTCACAAATGCCGATGTGAATTGCGCGAAAGGTGTAATGTTTTACGCATCATGGCAATCAAGCACATCACTCATCTTGTTGACGATCTCGATGGCTCCGTTCTCGAAGAGGGCGAAGGAAAGCAGATCACCTTCTCGGTCGAAGGCCGTGCCTATGAGATCGATCTGTCGAATCGCAATGCCGATAAGTTCTATGACGCGGTGGCGCCTTTCGTCGACGCCGCGCGATCGGTCTCGCGGACCACGACGACGTCGCGTCGCACGCGTTCGGCCCGGCGCGACAATGACGTGGACCTCGGCGCTGTGCGCGAGTGGGCGCGTTCGAATGGCTACACCGTGAGCGATCGCGGTCGTGTTCCCGCGACCGTGCTCGAGGCGTATTCGGCCGCTCAGTCCTGATCGTGTCGGGGGACGACCGCCCTGCCACCGCCGTCCACCCCGGCGTCGTGACGCAATTCGCCGTTCTCGACGCTCTTCTGGGTGGGCAGTATTCGAGTGGTATCACCGTGCGCGAAGCGCGCGCTCTCGGCGATACCGGAATCGGGTGCTGCGAGCGGTTCGGCGGGGAGGTCGTCATCCTCGACGGCGCGTTCTTCGCCTGCACGGCGGATGAGCCTCCGCGGGTGATGTCCGACGACGAGAAGCTGCCCTTCGTCGATGTGTGCTCGTTCGGGGAGACGGCGTCGCATCCGGTCGGCGGCCTCGACGGACCCGCTCTGGCCGCGGAGATCGACGGGCTTCTCGCGAGTCGGAACCTCTTCCATGCGATCCGACTGGACGGCGTCATGGCCGAGGTGCGTACTCGCGTGACCAGGCGGGAGCAACCGCCGTTCCGACCCCTCGCCGAGGTCACCGCCGAACAGATCGAGACGGTCACCCGCGACGTGCGCGGGGCCATCGTGGGTTTCTGGATGCCGGGTCTGTATCAAGGCATCACCGTGGCGGGACTTCATCTGCACTTTCTCCGCGACGACCGGAGCTTCGGCGGGCATGTGCTGGATATCTCGGTGCGAGAGGCTGTTCTGCGCGTGTCGGCGTATGCGCGATTCGAACTTCAGGTGCCGACGGACGACGAATTCCTCTCCCACGAACTCAGCCATGATCAAGATCGTCGAATCAGAGCGATCGAAGGCGGTGCGGCCGCTCGGTGAGCGGCGGGATGCGGTGACCTCGATGGGTTAATCGAGGGGTGAATTTCCATTCTTCGGCCTCTTTGCCGCACATGGTCGACCATAAGATCGCGCCATGGCCAAGAAGCACATCACGCAGTTGATCGACGATCTCGACGGTTCCGTCCTCGAAAACGGGACGACGATCAATTTCTCCCTCGAGGGTCGCGCCTACGAGATCGATCTTTCCGAGAAGAATGCCGAAAAGCTTCGCGAGGCATTCGCGCCGTTCACCGTGGCCGCTCGCGCGATCGGCTCGCCGACGCCGGGTGTCCGTCGTCCGTCCCGGGGGCGGGCGGTCTCCACCCGCGACCTCGCCGATGTACGAGCCTGGGCCGAGAAGAACGGCCACGCGATAAATGCGCGCGGCCGTATCTCGTCCGCCGTGCTCTCGGCCTACGACGCCGCGCACTGACCGAGAAGAATCCGGATGCCGCGAGCGCGCGGCATCCGGATTCACCTGCCTCAGACCAGGGCGGCGGAGCCGGCGCCTTCCCGCAGGCGCTCCGCGGCCACCCCTTCGGCGGCGGCGAGCGGAGTCACCCCGCGCGACTCCGCCTCGTCGAAGATGCGGCGCAGGGTGTCGCCGATGTCGGCCACCCGCCCCATGATCTCGTCGCGCGTCCCGCGCTGCTTCGCCTCGAGGTCGAGGTAGATCACGCCGCCCGCGTTCACGACGAAGTCGGGGGCGTAGAGGATTCCGCGCTGCGCCAGGCGGTCCGCGCCGGAGCGATCGGCGAGCGGGTTGTTCGCGGGCCCGCAGACGGCGCGGACGTCGAGCGCGTCGATGACCTCGTCGGTCAGCACCCCGCCGATGCCCGCCGGCACGAAGATGTCCGCGGCGACAAGGTGCGCCTCGTGCGGTTCGACCCAGGCGGCACCGAGCTCGGCGGCGAGGGCGCGCTTGGCGGGGTTCACGTCGGTGACGGTGAGCACGGCACCCTCGGCGGCCAGGCGCTCGGCCAGACGACCGCCCACCTGTCCGAGGCCCGCGATGGTGATGCGTCGCTGCGCGACGTCGCGCACCCCCGCGCTGCGCTCGAGGGTCGCGATCAACGAGGAGTACACGCCGAGGCTCGTCGGGCCGGCCGGTTCGCCGGACCCGCCGCCCGCTTCCGGCAGGCCCACGACGTGTGCGGTGCGCTCGCTCACCGTGAGCATGTCCTCGGTCGTGGACCCCACGTCTTCGGCGGTGCGGTAGAGCCCGCCGAGGCTCTCGACGGCGTCGCCGAGATCGAGGAATGCCGCGCGACGTCGATCGGCGTCGAGCACAGTTCCGGGCGGGAGGCCGATCACGGACTTGCCTCCTCCGGCGTCGAGGCCAGCGGAGGCGTTCTTCAGCGTCATCGCGGCGGAGAGGCGGAGGGCGTCGCCGAGGGCGTCGCTCCAGGTGGGGTAGGTCCACAGGCGGGCGCCGCCGAGGGCGGAACCCAGCACCGACGAGTGCAGGGCGACGGCGATGAAGAGGCCGCTGCGGCTCCCCGTCACCACCTCCACGCGTTCGTGGGCGAAATCGGGCAGGGGCAGAGCGTGGGTCATCGCGTTCCTTGTCGTCGGCCGCCTTGTGGGCGGCACTTTCCGGAGGCCGCGGCTTTGCGGCATCCGTCTTCTATTCTGACGCGGGCGCGCGTCCCGCGCGAGCGCCTGCCGAGATCACACGCGCGGTGCGAGATCGCCCGCTTCGCGGTGTCGCGATGCCGTGACCTGACGCTGATCGCGTGATCTCGCGGTGGTCCCGGTCGGCACCGCTCTAGGCTGACGGCATGAACGACGCCCTCCCCGCCCGCAGCCGTCTCGTCGCCGCCTCGCTCGAGGCCGCCGGTATCGCGGGAAGCATCATCGTGCTCCCGGATGCCGCGTCGACGGCGGCCCTGGCCGCTGCGGCGCTCGACATCGAGGTGGGCGCGATCGCGAACAGCCTCGTGTTCTGGAGCGAGGACGAACCGCTGCTGGTGATGACGAGCGGCGCGCATCGCGTGGACACGAAGGGTCTGGCCGAGCGCCTCGGGCGCGGTCCGATCCGGCGCGCCACGCCCGAGCAGGTGCTCGCCGCGACCGGGCAGCCGATCGGTGGGGTCGCGCCGACGGGCCACCCTGCCCCGCTCACGACGATCGTCGACGAGGCGTTGGCGGGCTTCCCCGAGATCTGGGCGGCGGGGGGCACGCCGCACACGGTGTTCCCGCTGACGTTCGACGAGTTGGTGCGGGTGACCGGCGGCGCGGTGACGCGGGTCGCCTGAGCGGCTGCGCGGCTCTCCACTCGACCGCGGGGAGCCCCCGGGTTTGGGGCGCGTCTCATGCGCCCCAGAGTGCGGGATACGCCCCGAACCGGCAGGGGGCGGTCATTCCACGCCCCGAACGGGGAGACGCGCCCCGAAGCGCGGGCAACGGAGCGGCCGGGCGGCGACCGTGCGGGTCGGCGCCCGGCCGGCGGGATCAGGCCCCGGCGAGGGCTGTCAGGCAGACGACCGCGGCGGCCGCCGACCACGCCTGCGGTCGGCAGGCCGCGGGGTACGGCGTCGGCACCGAGGAGTGGCTGCGCGGGTCGCCCGCGTGCAGCTCGGGCACGCGGTAGTCGAAGCCTTCCGCGGCGTCGAGCAGCCCCTCCACCACTGCGCGCGCCTCGTGGACGAGGCCCGCACGGAGCATTCCGTGCGCGGCGATCGCGGTGTCGTGCACCCACACGCTGCCACCGTGGTACGACAGCGGCCAGTAGCCGGCGGCATCCGTCGACATCGTCCGGATGCCGTACCCGCTCGACATGCTCTCGCCGAGGAGGAGCTGCGCGACGTGCGCCTCCTCGGCGGGGGACAGCAGACCGGTGCCGATCAGGTGGCCGATGTTGCTCGTGAGCGTGTCGACGGGCCGCTTGTCCCGATCAAGGGCCACGGCGGGATAGCGCCCCTCGGCGGTCTCGACCCAGTAGGTCTCTGCGAAGCGGGCCTTCAGATCCGCGGCCCAGGATCTCCAGAACGCCGCGTCGTCGGCATCCGCGCCCTCCCCGAACCGCTCGAGCAGGGAAGCGCCGGCGAGAGCCGCCTCGTACGCGTAGCCCTGGACCTCGCACAGCGCGATCGGTCCCTCGGCGAGGCGGCCGTCGCGCCACTGGATGGAGTCGCCCGAGTCCTTCCACCCCTGATTCGACAGGCCCGTGCCGAGGCGGTCGATGTAGTCGAGGAAGCCGTCGCCGTCGCTGTCGCCGCTGTCGCGGATCCAGCCGAGGGCCGCCCGCAGCGCCGGGAGGAGCTCTCGCACCTCGTCCTCGGGCATGCCGGCACGCCACGCGTCGGCGAGCAGACAGATCCACAGCGGGGTCGAGTCGACGCTGCCGTAGTACTTCGGGGGCAGCACGATGCCCTCCCCGGGGATCTCGAGCGCGGACGCCCGCAGCTCGTGCAGGATCTTGCCCGGCTCCTGCGCGGTCTGCGCGTCGTCGTCGGTCGCCTGCAGTCGCGCGAGCACGCGGAGAGTGGATGCCGCGATCTGGCGGTCGAGCGGGAGGGCCAGGCGGGCCGCCCAGATCGAATCGCGGCCGAACAGGGTGAAGAACCAGGGCGCGCCGGCGGCGAAGAACTCATTGTCGGGATGCGCCGGGAGGACCAGGCGCAACGCGTCGAGGTCGTCGAGGGCCGTGCGCACCCACCGACCGAGGCGGGGGTCGGGAGAACCCGCGGCGACGGCGGCCGCGTCCCACCGCGGAGCGGCCGCGGCGGCCCCCACGACGAGAGTGTCGTCGCGCAGGGTCAGCGTCCAGGCGACCTCGGCGGTGCCGAGAGCCGGCACCTCGAGGTTCCACCGCACCGTGAGCCCGTCGGGCCCGGATGCCAGCTGCCCGCCCGGCGCGACGAGCTCGAGGCCCTGGGCACCGGCGTCGATCGTCGCGCGCTCGCCGTCGACGTCGACGACGGTCTCGCGGTCGTGCGCGTGACCGGACTTCACCTCGTGCAGCTGCGCGAACTCGGGCGAGAGCTCCAGGCGCAGGATCGTCGAGATCGGCCGGTCGACGCGAGAGCGCAGCGTCCAGGTCTCGCTCACGTGTCCGTCGGCGACCCGCCGGTCGCGCAGCAGTCGCACCTTCGGGTCGGGGGTGGTGTCGTCGAGACCGCGGAGCAGGCCGCCGACGACGAGGCGCGAGGCGCCGTCGGGGGCCGTCGAGATCCATTCGACGGGGGAATCGTCGCAGGTCAGGGTGAGCGCGCGGACGTGCCGGACGTCGCCGTGGTAGACCCCGTGCACGGGGGCGGCGCCCATGTCGCCCGTGGTGTCGGACCACACCTGCGTGGGCGCCCGCAGCACGATCACCGCGTCGTCGAGCAGGGGCTGCAGGGGAGGGGTCGCGGTGGTCGTCCCGGCCGGTGAGCTGGTGGCGGCGGTGGTCATTCTTTGACGGCTCCTTCGCTGGCGTTCATGATGCGGCGCTGGAAGATGAAGAACACCACGGCGACGGGGATCGTCATGATGGCCGCGGCCGCGAGTTTGAGGGGGAACTGGCTGCCCTGGCTGAGCTGTCCGCTGGCCAGGGACGCCACGCCCTTGGTCAAGGTCGTCAGCTCGGGCGACTGGGTGGAGATGACGAAGTGGCTGAGCTCGTTCCAGGATCCCTGGAACGACAGGATCACGATCGTGATGAGGGCGGGCCGTGCCATGGGCAGGACCACCGACCAGAAGATGCGGAAGGTGCCGGCGCCGTCGATGCGCGCCTGCTCCTCGACCGACGGCGGGATCGACTCGAAGAAGTTCTTCATGATGAACACGCCGGCGGCATCCACGAGGAGCGGCAGGATCATGCCGGCGTACGAGTCGTAGATGCCGAGCTGGTTGATGACGAGGAACTTGGGAATCAGCAGGACCACCGTCGGGACGGCCATCACCGCGATCAGACCCGCGAAGACGATGCCGCGCCCGCGGAACTGCAGACGGGCGAGCGCGTATCCGGCGAGGGAGTTGAAGAACACCCGGCCGGCGGTGACGAAGACGGTGACCACGACCGAGTTGCCGAACCAGACGGGGAAGTCGGAATTCAGGAACAGCCGCTCGTATGCCGCCCACGTGAAGGGCTGCGGCGTCAGCGAGATCGGATCGGCCGCGGCTGCGGCATCCGTCTTGAACGACGTCGCCACCTGGACGAGGAACGGATAGATGTAGACGAGCGCCAGCACGATGAGGAGCGCGTACAGGCCGATCTGCCAGCCGAGCGCCTTCCGTGACAGGCGGTGCTTCGCGGGACGCGTCGGTCGGTCGAGGTGCTGCTCGGCGAGAACGGTCGCCTGCGGGGATGCCGTGGCGGTCATCGCGTGCCTCCCTTCGAGCGGCGCGGGCGCGGGGTGCCCGCACCGGGCACCCGGCGCGGGCGCGGGGTGCCCGCACCGGGCACCTCGTACTGGCGGATGCGGCGGCGCGAGACGGGGCGGTCGCGCAGGACGAAGCGCTGCAGGATCGTGAGGGCGACGATGATGACGAACAGGACGAACGCGATCGCCGCGCCCTGGCCCCACTGCTGCGACAGGAACGCCGAGGAGTAGCTGAGGTACGCCGGGGTGAGCGTGGTCTTGCCAGGCCCGCCCTGGGTGCCCGTGTAGATCTGGTCGAACACCTGCCAGGTGCCGATGAGGCCGAGGGTCAGCACGGTGAACAGCACGGGCTTGAGCTGGGGGAGGGTCACGCGCCAGAAGCGCTGCCAGCCGTTCGCGCCGTCCATCATCGCGGCCTCCTGCACGTCGCCGCCGATGTTCTGCAGGCCCGCGATGAACAGGAGCATGAAGGTGCCGGAGGTCGTGAAGACCGCCATGAGGATGAACGCCGACATCGCGACCGAGGGGCCGGCGAGCCAGTCCCACCACGACACGCCGAGCAGCGTGTGGTCGGTCAGCATCGCGGGTCCGCTGGTGACTCCGACCGCGCCGAGGAGGTTGTGCACGACACCGGACGGGTCGCTGAACCAGTTCGGGCCGTTGACGCCGAGCCAGGACAGCACCTCGTTGATCGCGCCCGAGGACGAGAAGAGGAAGAGCCACAGCACGGTGATCGCGACGGAGCTCGTGACCGAGGGGAAGTAGAAGGCGGTGCGGAAGAAGCCGCGACCGCGCAGGATCGCGCGGTTGACGAGGACCGCGAGGAAGAGGGAGAGCGCCGTCTGCAGCGGGACGACCAGCAGCACGTACCAGGCGTTGTTGCGCAGGGCCGTGCCGAAATCGCGCTCGGCGAGCCCGCCGCCGGTGGTGACGGCGGCGTAGTTGTCGAGACCGACGAAGCCGACGTTCGACGAGAAGGGGCTGCCGCGCCCGGTCCAGTCCGAGAAGCTGACCCAGAGCGCCATGAGCACGGGGACGAGCAGGAACACGCCCAGGATGATCAGCACGGGCGCGGTGAAGAGCCAGCCGGCGGCGGCCTCGCCGCGCCGGATCCCCGAGGAGGATCCGGCGCGACGCGGCGCGGGGGAGAGAGCGCTCATGTCGATTACTTGACGATGGCCTCGAGGTTGGACTGCGCCGTCTTCAGCAGCGCCTGCGGGTCCCCGGTCTTCAGCGACTCCAGCTGCGCGTTGAAGTCGGTGATGACGTCGGCCGCTCCGGCCATGTTCGGCGGGAACTTCGCGTACGGAGCACCCGCGAGGAAGGCGGTCTGATCCGGGTTGGCCTGCGACCACGCGTCGGCGGCGGACTGGATCGACGGCATCGGGCCGAACGCCTTCGAGAAGGCCAGCTGCTGGTCGGTGCTCGTCAGGTACTGGACGAGGTCGCGCGCCTGCTCCTGGTTGCCGCTGTCGGCCGCGAGACCCCAGCAGTTCGTGAACTGCAGCGTGCCCTTGCCGCCCGGGCCGGCGGGAAGCTCGGCGACGGTGTATTTCACGTCGGGGTAGTCGGCCTTCATGGCGCCGGTGATCCAGTTGCCCTCGATCACCATCGCGGCCTTCTGCGTGCCGAGGGCCTCGCCGCCCCAGCCGGCGCCGACGTCCGACGCGAAGGCGAAGCTGCCGTCGTTCAGGTGCGTCTTGACGTAGGTCAGCGCTTCGACGTTGGCGGCGCTGTCGGCGGTCGCTTTGCCGTCGGTCACGAGTCCGCCTCCGGCTTGTGCCATGAACGCGCCGACGCGCTGGTACTCGGCCCCGAACGCCAGGCCGACGCGGCCGTCGGCGGTGAGCTTCTGGGCGACGGATGCCAGTTGGTCCCACGTCGTGGGGATGTCGGCATCCGTGAGTCCGGCGGCCGACCAGAGGTCGGTGTTGATGATGAGCGCCAGGGTCGAGAAGTCCTTAGGGGCGCAGAAGAACTTGCCGTCGATTGTGAAGTTGTCGACGAGCGAGGGGTAGAAGTCGCTCTTGTTCTCGAGGTCGTCGCCGTACGCGGCGATCGAACCGTTGGACGCGTAGCCGGCGAGGGCTTCGGGAGCGAGGTAGAAGAGGTCGGGCGGGGAACCGGCGGCGAAGCCCTGCGACAGCTGCTGGGGGAGGTCGTTGGCGGTCTGGACCTCGGCCGGGACGCCGGACTTCTCGCTCCACGCGGCGACGGCATCGGTGACGGCCTTCGTCTCGGCGTCGCCGGACGAGCCGATCAGAATGCTGAGCTTTCCGCTTCCGGAGGCCTGTCCTTCACCCGGGCTGTCGGTGAAGCCCGAGCCGCAGGCGGTGAGCGCGAGGGCGCCGGTGGTGAGGAGCGCGGCGGCTCCGAGCCAGCCCCGCGCGCGGCGGATGGGGGTGTGCCGTGTCATGTGTCTCTCTCCTTCGATGAGGCATGCGACCCCTCCGCATGTGACCGGAGGGCCAAAGTTTGAACGTTCAAACTCGGGTGTCACAACGGTACGAAACGGCGGTCGCGCCTGTCAAGCGGTTGTTCTCGCACATAGGCTGACGGTCTGGCGGCGCGTGCCGTCGAAGCCGACGAGCGAGGGAGGCCGCGTGGCGAAAGCGCCGACCGTCGACGATGTCGCCCGTGTCGCGGGCGTCTCGCGACAGACGGTGTCGAACGTGGTGAACACGCCCGACATCGTCAAGGAGGCGACGCGACTGCGCGTCGAAGCGGCCATCGCCGAGCTCGGTTACCGTCCCCATGCGGCCGCGCGGCGCCTGCGCACCCGCCGCAGCTCGACCATCGGCATCCATCTCGATCCGTACGCCGGGGGGATCTCCGGCGTGGTCCTCGACCGCTTCGTGCACGCCCTCACCGAGCGCGCGGGCGAGCGGGACATGCGCGTGCTCCTGTACGCGGCGCGCACGCCCGAAGAGGAGATCGCCCGCCTCGGCGACCTTCTCGAGGGGGGAGAGGTGGATGCCGTCGTCGTCACCGGAACCTTCCACGGCGATCCCCGTACCGGCTGGCTGACCGCGCGGAATCTGCCGTTCGTCTCGTTCGGCCGCCCCTGGGGCGAGGATGACGTCGAGGCTCCCGCGCACCTCTGGGTCGACGTCGACGGCGCCGCGGGGACGCGGGCGGCGACCGCGCACGCGCTCGGGCGCGGACACGGACGTGTGGCCTTCCTCGGCTGGCCCGGAGGATCGGGCACCGGTGACGAGCGCGAGCGGGGCTGGCGGGAGACGGTGGCCGACGGTCCGCGCTGGGTCGTCGAAGAGAACGTGGGGGCGGCGCGCGACGTCGTGGCCGCGGGTCTCGCCGCCGAGCCCGGTGTCACGGGCATCGTCTGCGCGAGCGATTCCCTCGCGATCGGCGCGCATCTCGCCGTCACCCTCGCCGGTCGCGACGACGTCACGATCGTCGGCTTCGACAACACGCCCGCGGCCGAGGCGCTCGGACTGTCGAGCGTCGAGCAGTTGCCCGAGCGCGTGGCATCCGGAGCCCTCGACCTGCTGATGGGCGAGAACGGAACGGTGGTCGCGCCGCGCGCCGCCGTCGCGGGAGGGGCGCACGTGCTGGTGGAGCCCCGGCTGGTGGTGCGCTGAGGCGTTCGGTTCTGCGGCTCGCGTGGGGGGCGTGAAACTCCGTTGGACACTCGGCGGGAGGGGGCCGGGTCCGCTCCGCGCGGCACCGCACCCGCCTCAGGCGTGCCGGCCGATACGGCGGGCGAGCGCGGCGGCGGTTCCGGATGCCGCTGACGCCAGCGCCTCGGCATCGCGTGCGGGCCCGTCCGCAGGCCACGTGAGCGCCACCGCGGCCGCGGGCCACCCGGCGTGATCCAGCACGGGCGCGGCCACGGAGCGGAACCCGGGCGTCACCTCGCCGTCCTCGCTCGCGTACCCGGCGGTGCGCACCTCGCGCAGCAGCTCGCGCAGTTCGCGGGGGGTCGCGGGGCCGAGGCCCGTGCGCTGCGTGAGGGCCGTGGCATCCGGATACAGCGCCCGCACCTGCTCGCGCGGCAGCGCCGCGAGCATCGCGCGTCCGGTCGCGGCGAGGTGCGCGGGAAGCCGCACGCCGACATCCGTCACGAGGGCCGGGCGCCGCGGAGCGCGCTCCTCGACGATGTAGAGCACGTCGCGACCGGCGAGCACGGCGAGGTGCGCGCTCTCGCCGACGCGATCCGACAGCGCCGCGAGCAGGGGACGCCCGAGTCGCGCGAGCGGCTGCTGGCGCGCGTAGCCCCCGCCGAGCTCGAAAGCCGCGGTGCCGAGGCCCCATCGCCGATCGCCCGGCAGGTGCACGACGTACCCGTGCTCTTCGAGGGTCGCGAGCAGGTGATAGGTGCTCGATCGGGGGATCCCGAGAGCCGTCGCGATCGTCTGCGCCGCGATCGGACCCGGCTGACGCGCGAGCAGCGAGAGGATCCGCAGCGTCTGGTCGGCGGCGGGAACCTGCGGGCGCGGTTTGTCTGGCATGACAGACACAGGATGCCAGATCCCCGCCGTTGCGCGAAGGACGACGCGATGGAATCGGCGTATGCACACCATCGTCACCGTCGGAACACGCCCCCTTCGCCCGATCGACGTCGTCGCCGTCGCCCGGCACGACGCGCGGGTCGACCTCGACGTCGACGCGATGCGGGAGGTGGCCGCGACGCGCGCGCTCATCGAGGGCCTCGCGGACGACCCGCAGCCGCATTACGGCATCTCGACCGGGTTCGGGGCGCTGGCGACGACCTTCATCGCCGAGGACCGTCGCGCGCAGCTGCAGGTGAGCCTCATCCGCTCGCACGCCGCCGGTACGGGGCCCGAGGTGGAGCGCGAAGTCGTCCGTGCCCTGATGCTCCTGCGCCTGCAGACCCTCGCGACCGGGCGGACGGGCGTGCGCCCGCGGGTGGTGGAGACGTACGCGGCGCTGCTGAACGCCGGCATCACCCCGATCGTCCGCGAATACGGCTCCCTCGGCTGCTCGGGCGACCTCGCCCCGCTGTCGCACGTGGCCCTCGCCGTCATGGGCGAGGGGGAGGTCCGCGACATCGACGGGCGCGCCCGGGCCGCGGGCGAGGCGCTCGCCGCGGCGGGGATCGAGCCCGTGCGGCTGCGTGAGAAGGAGGGGCTCGCCCTCATCAACGGCACCGACGGCATGCTCGGCATGCTGCTCCTCGCCGTGCACGACCTCGACACCCTCCTGACCACCGCCGACGTCGCCGCCGCGCTCTCCGTCGAGTCGCAACTCGGGACGGATGCCGTGTTCGCCGCCGATCTCATGGCCCTGCGTCCGCAGCTCGGCCAGGCGGCCTCGGCGGCGAACCTGCGCGCGTTCCTCGCCGGCTCGCCCCTCGTCGCGAGCCACCGCGGCCCCGAGTGCACGCGTGTGCAGGACGCCTACTCGCTGCGCTGCGCGCCACAGGTGCACGGCGCAGCGCGCGACACGCTCTCCCACGCCGCGACGGTGGCGGAGCGGGAACTGGCCTCGGCGGTCGACAACCCCGTCGTCACGGTGGACGGCCGGGTCGAGTCGAACGGCAACTTCCACGGCGCCCCGGTGGCGTACGTGCTCGACTTCCTCGCGATCGCGGTGGCGGACGTGGCCTCCATGTCGGAGCGACGGACCGATCGCGCCCTCGATGTGGCGCGCAGCAACGGCCTGCCGCCCTTCCTCGCCGACGAGGTCGGGGTCGACAGCGGGCTGATGATCGCGCAGTACGCCGCGGCCGGCATCGTGTCGGAGCTCAAGCGCCTCGCCGCCCCCGCATCGGTGGACTCGATCCCCTCGAGCGCGATGCAGGAGGACCACGTCTCGATGGGCTGGGCCGCGGCGCGCAAGCTCCGCCGGGCGCTCGACGGCCTCGCGCGCGTGCTCGCGATCGAGGTGATGACCGGATGCCGCGCCCTCGACCTGCGCGCCCCGCTGCAGCCGGCGGCGGTCACCGGAGCCGTGCGAGACCTCGTGCGGACCCGCGTCGAAGGTCCGGGCCCGGATCGTTTCGTCTCGCCCGAGATCGAGGCCGTCACCGAGCTGGTGGCATCCGGGGACGTCGCGCGGGTCGCGCTCGCGGCGGTGTGAGGGGGCGTGCGCGGAGGGGGTGCCCGGGGTTCGCGGGGTGCCCGGGGTGCGCGTCGGCGAGGGCAGCGGGAGGCTGCGGGCGGTGCGGAAAGCACCGCCTCGCGGCTACGGCGTGAGCACCTCGAACTCGTCGGGCGCCGTGGCATCCACGTCATCCCACGTGCCGTCGTGCCACGTGAAGATCGCGACGGCGCACGTCACCATCCGCACATCGCGGTCCGCCAGGCGGGAGACGAGCGCGCTCATCCCGGGGTCGTGTGCGACGACCATCACCTCGTTCGCCCCGGTCTCGCGCGCCGCGGCCAGCAGCTGCGGCGGGTCGGCGAGGTAGAGGTCGGCGCGCTGCGTGACCTCGACCTCGAACTCGGCCGCGAAGATCTCGGCTGTCGTGGCCGCACGCAGCGCGGTGCTGGACAGCAGCACCTCGGGGCGGACACCCTTCCGACTCACCGCGCGCGCGACCTGCGGTGCGTCGCGTCGACCCCGGTCGTTGAGGGGGCGGTCGTGATCGGCGAGACCCTCGTCGGCCCAGTCGGATTTCGCGTGCCGCGCCAGCACCAGTTGGATCATCGTTCCTCCGCGTCACGCCGGTGCCGCGGGTCCGGATCGTCGCCCGCATTCCACCGCGGACAACGATATCGTCGGCGTCCGACACCCGACCGGGGCTGGCGCCCGAGGCCTTCGCCGTGCAGCGGTGTTCAGACGCCGAGGTAGACCCAGGTCTCGCGGCGGCTCGAGAGGACCACCGAGATCCGCCGGTACAGCGAGAGCTCGTACTCGTCGGCCGCGTCCAGCTCGTCGGCCGAGAGCTCGAGCACGCGACCGAACACGCGATCGCGCGGATCACCCGTCCGGCGCAGGACCGGGTGCGCGTCGAGCCCCGACAGCGAGGCGAGACGCTCGTCGTCGATGTCCGTCCACTCGAGCCGGTAGCCGGACAGAACGTCCTCCTCGCCCGTCACGCGTCGCCCGAACGTGTCGAGCTGCACCTCGGGCAGCAGCAGCGTCCCGTACGAGAAGAGGAGTTCCCGGCCCGGATCGTCGCTCACGCGCCCAGGCTATCGACCCGCACGAGCGCGCGGGAAGGTCAGCCCCAGAAGAGGTGAGCGATCGTGAAGATCGCGAGACCCGCGAGGGCTCCCACGATCGTGCCGTTGAGGCGGATGTACTGCAGATCGCGGCCGACCATGAGCTCGATCTTCTCGGTGGTCTCCTCGGCATCCCATCTCTCGACGGTGTCGGTGATGATCGAGGCGATGTCGTGCCGGTACCGACCCACGACGAAGACGGCCGCGTCGATGACCCACCCGTCGACGCGACGCTGCAGGGTCTCGTCGTTCTGCAGGCGGACGCCCACCTCGGCGAGGGCCGCCGTCGCGCGGCGGCGCAGGGCGCTGTCGGGATCGGCGAGAGCCGCGAGCAGGCCCGCCTTGGCGGTGTTCCAGGCGTCGGCCGCGAGCTGCCGGACACGCGGACTGTCGAAGACGGCCGCCTTGGCCTCTTCGAGGCGCACCATCGTGGACGGGTCGTGCTGCAGGTTGTCGGCGAGTCGGGCGAGGTAGCCGTCGATCGCACCGCGGGCCTGGTGGCGGGGATCGGCACGGACGGCGTCGATGAAGCTGACCGCCTCGCGGTAGATCGTGTCGTCGACCAGTCGCAGCGCCAGGCTGGGCACCCACGCGGGCAGCCGCTGGGACACCAGTCCCTGGAACACCTCGCGATTGTTGCCGAGCCAGACGGCGATGTTGTCGAACGCGAGGTCGACCGCCCCGTGATGGGCTCCCGCGCGCACGACGCGTTCGAGCCATCCGCCCACCGAGGGACCCCAATCGGGGGAGAGGAGGTGTTCGCGCGCGAGGTCCTCGATGAGGCCCTGCACGTCCTCGTCGCTGAGGGCGCGCAGCACGCTCGTGGCGAGCGTCGCGCCTTCGGCGGCGAGGCGCTCGGCGTGCGCGGGCTCGGCGAGCCACGCCCCGGCTCGCGCCGCGAGGGGCGTCGACTCGAGCTTGGTGCGGACCACGTCGCCCTCGAGGAAGTTCGTCTCGACGAATTCCCCGAGCTGCCGACCGATCTCGTCTTTGCGGCGCGGAATGATCGCGGTGTGCGGAATGGGAAGACCGAGCGGATGCCGGAACAGAGCCGTCACCGCGAACCAGTCCGCGAGAGCACCGACCATTCCGCCCTCGGCGGCCGCGCGGACGTACTGCAGCCACGTGACATCGCGCTGGAAGGCGAACGCGACGGCGAAGACGACGGCCATCCCGATCAGCGCGCCGAGCGCGACCCCCTTCATCCGCGCGAGCGCCCGACGCCGCTCCTGATCCGCGGGGCTGAGCTGCGGCGTGGGGGTGCGTGCCATCACGAGGACACCGGTCCGAGCCACGCCGTGGCCGCCGCGGAGTGCGCGGACTCGGGGTCGGAGGGATGGAACATGCCGGCGAGCACGTCCCGGTAGAGGCGGCTGAGCTCGCTGTGCGCGGAGTACGTCGACCCGCCGCCCACGAGGATCGCGTCGTCGACGACCGCCTTGGCCGTCGTGACGGCGCGATGCTTCACCCCGGCGAGGAGCGAGAACCAGCACCCGCCGTGGTCCGCAAGGGTGTCGACGTCGGTGCTGAGCGCGGCCAGCTGCGGCGGCAGCGCGTCGTAGGCGAGCGCCATGTCGGCGATGCGCCAGCGGATGTCGGGGTCGTTCGCGTACGTCATCCCGCTCTTCTTCGAGCGGCGGGTCCGCGCCGTCTCGACGGCGAGGTCGAGGGCACGCCGGGCCACGCCCGTGTAGACCGACGCCAGCAGGATCTCGAACACCGCGAAGATGCCGAACACGAGCGGGTCGGGCTGCGGCCCGGGCGCGAGGCGACGGACGACGCGGTCGGCGGGGGCGGCGGCGCCGTGGAGTTCGGTGGTGCGGCTCTGCGTCCCCCGCATGCCCAGGGTGTCCCAGTCGTCGCGGGTGACCACCGCGTCGGTGCGGTCGAGGAACGCGAACACCATCTGATGAGCGTCGGCGGACGTGGTGTCGAGGCCGTGCACGCCGAGGTGGTCCCAGACGGGGGCCAGCGACGTGAAGATCTTGGTGCCGGTGAAGCGGTACCCGCCGTCGCCGTCGGGCTGCGCGTCGGTGTCGCTGCCGAAGAGGACGAGGTCGTTGCCCGCCTCGCTGATGCCGAACGCGAACACCTCGCCCGCCGCCGCTCCCCGCTGCACGAACGCGAGGTCGTCGATGCCGCGATCCCGCAGCACCTTCGCCACACCGGTCCACACGAGGTGCATGTTGATCGCCAGGGCCGTCGCCGGCGCGGCGCCCGCGAGCCGCTGCTGCAGGAGCGACGCCTCGGCCAGCGTGAGTCCCGCGCCCCCGCGATCGGCGGGGACCAGGATGCCGAGATAGCCCGCCGCCCGCAGCTCGTCGAGGTCGTCCTGCGGGAACGTGTTGTCGCGGTCGTGCGTCACGGCCCGCTCGCGGATGCGCGCGAGCAGATCGTCGGGCAGGAACCGAGCGGGATCGAACGGGGCGGTCATGGCATCCATTCTGTCGCCGTGGACGGCTGCGCGGCGCGTCGGCTCGGGTGCGGGGGTGGTCGTGGCGCGGAGAGTGCTCGCCGGCTCCGAAGGTGGGGGAGGGCTGCGGATTCCCCGCGGACGGTCGCCGGGGCGCGGATGCCCCGCAGAATGGATGCCATGATCTCGACCGAGATGGCCCTCGCCCTTCGCGACGCGGGGCTGGTGTGGCATCCGCGATCCGGTGACCGCTTCCAGCTCGATGAGCCCGAGTTCGACGCGGACGTCTTCACGGTCAGCGAGATGACGGTCGAGCCGCGGGACTATCCGACCGGGCGCATCCTCGCCTTCAACGGCACCACGGAGTGGGCGTTGGACTCCGTGGCCACCGAGGACGCGCTGTGGCTGCCGTCGGAGTCGCAGCTGCGCGAGATGCTGCGCAGCGCGTTCCGTTCGCTGCGGCGCCTGCCGGACACGTACGAGGTCGAGATCGCGGTGGGCGGGGCGAACGTGGTGTTCGAGCATCCCGAGCCCGCGGACGCCTACGCGCTCGCCGTGCTGGAGCTGCTGCGTCGGATCCAGTGAGGTTCGACGCCGGGCGCCGGACCTCAGTTCAGGTGATCGTCTCGACCGGCTCGGTGTCGGGGATCGGGCTCGAATCCCGATGGCGGAGGTCGGGGAAGCCCTTGACGAACACCGCGGCGACGGCGAACCCGAAGAGGGCGAAGGCGGCCGCCGCGATGTACGCGCCCTGCGGGCCGATGCCGTCGACGAGGAAGCCGGCGACGGCGGACCCGGCGGCGGCGCCGATGAGCTGACCGGTGCTGATCCAGCCGTAGGCCTCGGCCGTCTCGCTGAAACGGACGCTCGCCGACGTCATCGCGAACATCACGGCGAGGGCGGGGGCGATGCCGGCGCCGGCGACGAGGAGGGTCGCGCCCAGCCACCAGGCGTTCAGCGACACGATGGTCAGCGAGAGGCCCAGCGCGACGATCGCGAGACGGCGGGCCATGGCCCAGGGGCCGATCGGGATGTGGCCGAACGACAGTCCGCCGGCGAGACTGCCGACCGCGAAGACGGCGAGGATCAGGCCCGCCTCGAGCCCGCCGTGGTCGAAGGTGGCGACGACGCCGGCCTCGACCGCCGCGCACGCGCCGATGAGCAGGAAGCCGGTGGCGGTGGCGAGCAGCACGGGAGCTTTGCCGAGCACGCGTCCGAGTCGCCGGCGACTGCGCGGGATGCGCACGCGTCCGACCTCGGGGCTCAGGATGAACCATGCGCCGCCGCCCAGCAGGATGACCACCACGAGCAGGAGTCCCGGGACGGTGCCGACCTGAGTGGCGACGAGGGTGATCAGCACGGGCGCGAGCACCCAGATGATCTCTTGCAGCGACGCGTCGAGCGAGAAGAGAGGGGTGAGCTGCTTCGAGTTGACCATCTTGGGGTAGATGGTGCGCACGGCCGACTGGATCGGCGGGGTCGACAGCCCCGCGATCAGACCCAGGACCATGTACAGGGGGAGGGGCATCTCGATGAGCGCGAGGGTCGCGATCGCGGCCGCGCACACCAGGAGGGTCACGGTCAGCACGCGACGCATGCCCCAGATGCCCATCCATCGACTGGTGATCGGGCCCGAGATGGCCTGGCCGACGCTCGTGGCGGCCAGCACGAGACCCGCGGCACCGTAGGAGCCGGTGACGTGCTCGATGTGCAGCAGCACGGCCAGGCTCGTCATGCCGTTGGGGAAGCGCGCGGTCAGCTGGGCGGCGATGATACGCCCAACGCCCGGGGTCTGGAGGAGTTCGCGGTAGCCGGCCACGACATAACGCTATCCCTCCCTTCCGACATCGACGGAGCGGTCGTGGGGTCGGTCCCGGCCCGACACGCCGCGACACGCCGGAGGTCCAAATCCGCCGCCTGTGCAATGTCGGAACCCCCCTCTAACGTGCGGGCTGTGGATGGATGCCGGGACGCCCGGCGAGATCCGCGGAATGGCGGGCATCGCGCGGCGCCGAAGAGGGGTGCGACCTGTGGATGAAATCGTGGAGAACCTGTGTTGTACATGGGGAGAGCGGTGGAAAATCACACTCGTGTAACTACTACCCCTTGTGGTTCCACCTGATGTCCGTCCCCATATGTAGTATTGAGGTCCCGGCGAGCCCCGCTCGTCCGGAAGATGAGTTTCTAGGGGAGAAAGAGAACAGAATGGCGATCACGGTCTACACCAAGCCGTCGTGCGTCCAGTGCACGGCCACCTACCGCGCGCTCGACTCGAAGGGCATCGAGTACAACGTGCTCGACCTGTCGGAGGACCCCGCAGCCCTCGAGCAGGTCAAGTCGCTCGGCTACCTCCAGGCCCCCGTCGTCATCACCGACGAGGACCACTGGTCGGGCTTCCGTCCTGACAAGATCGACGAGCTCGCGTCGCGCCTGGCGTGACACCGCGACAGGCTCACCGACCCCTGTCATGAGCGCTGTCCTGTCGGCGACCACGGCTCCGCTGCTCGTCTACTTCTCGAGCGTGTCGGGAAACACCGCGCGTTTCATCGAGAAGCTCGGTATGCGGGCCCTGCGCATCCCCCTTCGGCCGACCGATTCGCCCCTCGTCATCGACGAACCCTTCGTGCTGGTCACCCCCACTTACGGTGGGGGTGCCGGCCGAGGCGTCGAGAAGGGCGCGGTCCCCAAGCAGGTCATCCGCTTCCTCAACGAGGAGCGGAACCGACGACACCTCCGCGGAGTCATCTCCGCGGGCAACACGAACTTCGGCGACGCGTTCTGCCTCGCCGGCGACATCATCAGCCGCAAGTGCAACGTGCCGCACCTGTATCGGCTGGAAGTATTCGGCACGCCCGACGACGTCGAGCGGGTCACCGAGGGATTGGAACGATGGTGGAAGTTGAGCTGACCGACGTGGACTTCAAGACCGAAGCGCGGTTCGAGGGCCTGGATTACCACGCCCTGAACGCGATGCTGAACCTGTACGACGCCGACGGCAAGATCCAGTTCGACGCCGACAAGCGTGCGGCGCGGGAGTACTTCCTGCAGCACGTCAACCAGAACACGGTGTTCTTCCACTCGCTCAAGGAGCGGCTCGATTACCTCGTCGAGAAGGAGTACTACGAGCCGACCGTGCTCGAGAAGTACTCGATGGAGTTCATCCAGGAGCTCAACGACCGCGCCTACGGCGCCAAGTTCCGCTTCGAGACGTTCCTCGGTGCGTTCAAGTACTACACGAGCTACACGCTCAAGACCTTCGACGGCAAGCGCTACCTCGAGCGGTTCGAGGACCGCGTCGTCATGACCGCCCTCGCTCTCGCCGACGGCGACCAGCGTCTCGCGGTGCAGCTCGTCGACGAGATCATCTCGGGCCGCTTCCAGCCCGCGACCCCCACGTTCCTCAACGCCGGCAAGGCCCAGCGCGGCGAGCTCGTGTCGTGCTTCCTGCTCCGCATCGAAGACAACATGGAGTCGATCGCCCGCGGCATCAACTCCGCCCTCCAGCTGTCGAAGCGCGGCGGCGGCGTCGCCCTGCTGCTGTCGAACATCCGCGAGGCGGGCGCGCCGATCAAGCAGATCGAGAACCAGTCCTCGGGCATCATCCCCGTCATGAAGCTCCTCGAAGACAGCTTCAGCTACGCCAACCAGCTCGGTGCCCGTCAGGGCGCCGGCGCGGTGTACCTCAACGCGCACCACCCCGACATCCTGCGCTTCCTCGACACCAAGCGTGAGAACGCCGACGAGAAGATCCGCATCAAGACGCTGTCGCTGGGTGTCGTCATCCCCGACGTCACGTTCGAGCTCGCCAAGAACGGCGAGGACATGTACCTGTTCTCGCCGTACGACGTCGAGAAGGTCTACGGCAAGCCGTTCGGCGACATCTCGGTCACCGAGAAGTACCGCGAGATGGTCGACGACCCGCGCATCAAGAAGACGAAGATCAACGCGCGCGAGTTCTTCCAGACCCTCGCCGAGATCCAGTTCGAGTCGGGCTACCCGTACATCATGTTCGAGGACACGGTGAACAAGGCCAACCCGATCGCCGGTCGCATCAACATGTCGAACCTGTGCTCGGAGATCCTGCAGGTCAACACGCCGACCACGTACAACGAGGACCTCTCGTACGACACCATCGGCAAGGACATCTCCTGCAACCTCGGCTCGATGAACATCGCGCTGGCGATGGACGGCGGCGACCTCGGCCTCACGGTCGAGACCGCCATCCGTGCCCTCACCGCCGTCAGCGTGCAGAGCCACATCGCCTCGGTCCGTTCGATCGAAGACGGCAACGACCGTTCGCACGCCATCGGCCTCGGCCAGATGAACCTGCACGGCTACCTCGCCCGTGAGCACGTCTACTACGGCTCCGAAGAGGGCATCGACTTCACGAACATCTACTTCTACACGGTGCTGTTCCACGCGCTCCGCGCCTCGAACCGCCTCGCGATCGAACGCGGCACGGCCTTCGACGGCTTCGAGAACTCCACGTACGCGTCGGGCGAGTTCTTCGACAAGTACACCGACCAGGTGTGGGAGCCGCAGACGGCCAAGGCGAAGGAGCTCTTCGCCGGGGTGCAGATCCCCACGCAGGACGACTGGCGCGAGCTGAAGGCATCCGTCCAGCAGCACGGCATCTACAACCAGAACCTGCAGGCCGTGCCGCCGACCGGTTCGATCTCGTACATCAACAACTCCACGAGCTCGATCCACCCGATCGCCTCGAAGATCGAGATCCGCAAGGAAGGCAAGCTCGGTCGCGTCTACTACCCGGCTCCGTTCATGACGAACGAGAACCTGGAGTACTACCAGGACGCGTACGAGATCGGCTACGAGAAGGTCATCGACACGTACGCCGCTGCGACGCAGCACGTCGACCAGGGCCTGTCGCTGACGCTGTTCTTCAAGGACACCGTCACCACCCGTGACATCAACAAGGCCCAGATCTACGCCTGGCGCAAGGGCATCAAGACCATCTACTACATCCGTCTGCGTCAGCTGGCGCTCGAGGGCACCGACATGACCGAGTGCGTCTCGTGCATGCTCTGACGCCCGACCCTTCATCGATAGAGGACAAGCGACGTCATGGCTGAAAAGCTGCAGCTGCTGAACCACGTGCAGGCCATCAACTGGAACCGCATCCAAGACGACAAGGACCTCGAGGTCTGGAACCGTCTCGTGAACAACTTCTGGCTCCCCGAGAAGGTGCCGCTGTCGAACGACATCCAGTCGTGGAACACGCTCACCCCCGAGGAGCAGACGCTCACGATGCGCGTGTTCACGGGACTCACCCTCCTCGACACGATCCAGGGCACGGTGGGCGCCGTTTCGCTCATCCCCGATGCGATCACCCCGCACGAGGAGGCCGTCTACACGAACATCGCGTTCATGGAGTCGGTGCACGCCAAGAGCTACTCGTCGATCTTCTCGACGCTGTGCTCGACGAAGGAGATCGACGAAGCCTTCCGCTGGTCGACCGAGAACGAGTTCCTTCAGAAGAAGGCGCGGATCGTCATGGATTACTACCGTGGCGACGACCCGCTCAAGCGCAAGGTCGCCTCGACCCTGCTCGAGTCGTTCCTGTTCTACTCGGGGTTCTACCTGCCGATGCACTGGTCGAGCCGCGCCAAGCTCACCAACACGGCCGACCTGATCCGCCTCATCATCCGCGACGAGGCCGTGCACGGGTACTACATCGGCTACAAGTTCCAGCGCGGTCTCGAGACGGTCGACCAGGCTCGTCGCGACGACATCAAGGACTACACGTTCTCGCTGCTCTACGAGCTGTACGACAACGAGGTGGGCTACACCCAGAGCCTCTACGACGCGGTCGGCCTCAGCGAGGACGTCAAGAAGTTCCTCCACTACAACGCCAACAAGGCGCTGATGAACCTCGGTTACGAGGCGATGTTCCCGTCGTCCGTGACCAACGTGAACCCGGCGATCCTGTCGGCCCTCTCGCCGAACGCCGACGAGAACCACGACTTCTTCAGCGGGTCGGGTTCGTCGTACGTCATCGGCAAGGCCGAGGCGACGGAAGACGACGACTGGGACTTCTGAATTCGCGCGCCTCGCGGCATCCTCGCGACCGCATCCCGATGCCCCGACGAAGGTTTCCTTCGTCGGGGCATCACCGTTTCCGCGACCCCGCCGGTGATGGAGCGACGCGCGGGGGGAGGGGCGGCTCGCTCGCCGCGCTTTTCCGATTGCGTCGATCCATGCCGCGCGCGCCACGCGGGGCACGGCGCCGCGCGGGACGAGCGAGGACGCACGGAGCCCGGGCATGCCCGCATCGACAGGCAGCCCGGGCTCGCGGCGGCGATCTCAGCCGCGAGCGGCGGTCGTGGCCTCCTCGGCGATATCGCGCTCCTTCGCCGTCCAGGTCTCGCGGGTCGCGAGAGCGGCGATGAGGCCGATCGCGGCGTAGAGGGAGAACAGCGCGGCCGGACCGACCCACCCGAAGGCGGTGAAGAGCAGGGTCGTGATGAACGGCGTGAAGCCGGAGACCATCGCCGAGATCTGGTACGCGAGCGAGGCGCCGGAGGTGCGCGTGTTCGCGGTGAACAGCTCGGGGAACCACGGCCCCTGGGCGCCGGCGAGGGCGTTCTGGAACACCGCGTACGAGAGGACGACGACCACGATGATGAGCGGGTACACGGCGGTGTTGACCCCGAGGAACATCAGGAATCCCCAGAAGATGCCGAGGCTGGTCACGATGAGATAGAGCGGGCGTCGGCCGATACGGTCCGTGAGGCGTGCCCAGCCCCAGGTCGCGAAGATGCCGATCGCGGCGGCGATGCACAGCGCCGTGAGCGTCTGCCAGCTCTCGGTGATCTTGTTCGTGTTCAGGTACGAGATCAGGTACGTGATCGAGACCGCGTACCCGGCCGTCTCGGCGATGCGCAGGCCGATACCGCGCAGGATGTTGGCCCAGTCGTTCTTGATGACCTCCACGAGCGGCGCGCGCAGGATCTTCCCCTCGGCCTTGACGTCCTCGAACACCGGTGACTCGGGCACCTTCGAGCGGATGATGAGGCCGACGGCGACGAGGATGATGCTCGCGAGGAACGGCACGCGCCATGCCCAGTCGCCGGGCAGGTGCACGCTGACGAGGAAGACGAGGTTGGCGAGCAGCAGGCCGACGGGGAAACCTGCCTGCACGATGCCGGTGAACGCGCCCTTCGCCCGCCACGGCGCGTGTTCGTACGTCATGAGGATCGCGCCGCCCCATTCCGCACCGAAGGCCAGGCCCTGGATGATGCGGACGGTGACGAGCAGGATCGGCGCAGCGATGCCGGCCATGGCGTAGGTCGGCAGAAGACCGATCGCGAAGGTGGCGAGTCCCATGAGGATGAGGGATGCCACGAGCACAGGCTTGCGTCCGACGCGGTCTCCGAGGTGACCGCCGATGATGCCACCCAGGGGTCGGGCGGCGAAGCCGACGCCGAGGGTGGCGAAGGACGCGAGGGTGCCGGTCAGCGGGTCGGTACCCGGGAAGAAGACGGTTCCGAAGTAGAGGGCTGCGGCCGTGCCGAACCCGATGAAGTCGTACGTCTCGATGACGGCTCCCACGCCGGATCCGACGGCGACCCGTCGGGCTTGAGGGGTGCCGTCGACCGGGCCTCGCATAGCGATGGCGGACTGGCTCATCTGTGCGCCTTTCTCACGTCATTGTGTGCCGAAGGGTGACGGCTGGCCCAGTATGACCGTGGCGGCAATTACTGTCAACAGTCGACATGCAGACTGTTGACGGGCCGGTCCATCGCGGCGTAAGGTCGCCACGTCGCGACGACGCGGCCCCGACCCAGGAGTCAGACATGACCACTTCCCGCACCGCGGTGATCACCGGCGCAGCCGCCGAACGAGGAATCGGACAGGCCACGGCGCGTGCCTACGCCGACGCCGGATGGGCGGTGGCGATCCTCGATCTCGACGGGGACGCCGCCGAACGCGTGGCCGCCCGCATCGCCGCGGACACGGGGGTGGCGACGTTCGCCGCCGCGGTCGACGTCGCCGACGAGCAGTCGGTGCAGCGCGCTCAGGCGGCGGTCGCCCAGGCCGTCGAGACCGGCCGCCTCCCTGTGGTGGGAGCAGTCGCGAACATCGCCGGCATCACCTCGCCGGTTCCCTTCCTCGACACCACCCTCGAGCTGTGGAACCGCGTGATGGCCGTCAACGCCACCGGCACGTACCTCGTGACGCGGGCGTTCCTGCCCGACATGCTCGCCGCCGGTTTCGGCCGCATCGTCACCATGTCGTCGGTCTCGGCGCAGCGCGGGGGAGGGGTGTTCGGGAAGGTCCCCTACTCCTCGGCGAAAGCCGCGGTGCTCGGTTTCACCAAGGCCCTCGCGCGCGAGCTCGGAAGCTCCGGTGTGACGGTCAACGCGGTGACCCCCGGCGCGGTCGACACGAACATCCGGGTGGGGTCGACCGACGAGCAGGAGGCGGCCATCGTCCGCGACATCCCGGTCGGTCGCACCGCGACGCCCGAAGAGGTCGCCGCCGTCATCGTCTTCCTCTCGAGCGACGCAGCCGCATACCTGCAGGGCTCGACCATCGACATCAACGGCGGAAGCCACCTGCATTGATCCTCTCGAGCGAAGGAGCCGAAATGAGCATCGACGACCGTCCCGCGTTCGCCGACCGCGTCGCCCGCGTCACGGAGGGAGCACAGCGTCTGCGGCTGAACGCCCTGCACATGGGCGAGGTGCAGGGCCAGGGATACGTCGGGCAGGCGCTCGGTGCCGCCGACGTCCTCGCCGCGGTCTACCTCGACCAGTTGCGCCACCGACCCGACGACCCGCACTGGAACGAGCGCGATCGATTCCTGCTGTCGACGGGCCACTACGCCATCGCGCTCTACGCGGCCCTCGAGGTCGCCGGCGTCATCCCGACCGAAGAGCTCGACACCTACGGGTCCGACGACTCGCGCCTGCCGATGTCGGGTATGGCCAGCTACACCCCGGGAATGGAGATCTCCGGCGGATCCCTCGGTCACGGTCTCACCGTCGCCGTCGGAATGGCGCTCGGCCTGCGCCACCAGGGCAGCGACTCCCGCGTGATCAACTTCCTCTCCGACGGTGAGCTCAACGAGGGATCGACGTGGGAGGCGGCCCTGGGGGCGGCATCCCATCGTCTGGGCAACCTCATCGCGATCGTCGACATGAACGCCCTTCAGGCGGACGGGCCGACGGCCGACGTGCTCAGCATCGAGCCCGTCGAAGCGAAGTGGGCTGCGTTCGGCTGGAACACCCAGCGGGTCGACGGCAACGATCCCGCGGCGATCCTCGATGCGTTCGATCGCCTGCGGGGGCGGGATGCCGTGGGCGCCCCGTCCGTCATCCTGTTCGACGTCACCGTCGGTAAAGGGGTGCCGATGCTCGAGACGCGGGAGAAGAACCACTTCATGCGCATCGAGGAACACGAGTGGCAGACCTGCCGCGAACAGCTGATCGCCGGATACGAAGGGGGATCGCGATGAGCGCTCCTGCTCCCAAGCTCAAGACCTCGGCGATGATCGCCTCGTTCGCCGACCCCGGACAGAGGACGGCTCCGGCTCCCTTCGGCCATGCTCTCGCCGAACTCGCCGAGCGCGACGACCGCGTCGTCGGGCTCTCGGCCGACCTGGCGAAGTACACCGACATGCACATCTTCCGCGCTGCGCATCCGGATCGGTTCTTCCAGATGGGCATGGCCGAGCAACTGCTGTTCGGCGCGGCCGCGGGGATGGCCGAGACGGGACTTGTGCCCTTTGCCTCCACGTACTCGGTGTTCGCCGCCCGACGCGCGTACGACTTCATCTGCCTCGACGTCGCCGAGCCCCGGCTCAACGTCAACATCGTCGGCGGTCTTCCCGGCCTGACGACGGGATACGGCCCGAGCCATCAGGCGACGGAGGACGTCGCCATCTTCCGGGGGATGCCGAACCTCACGATCGTGGATCCGTGCGACTCCGTCGACATCGCCGGCGCCGTGCCGCAGCTGGCGGCCGACGACGGGCCCACCTATCTGCGGCTTCTGCGCGGTCAGGTGCCGACGGTGCTGGACGAGTACGGCTACTCCTTCGAACTCGGCAAGGCCAAGGTGGTGCGGCCGGGGACCGACGTGGTCTTCGTCTCCTCGGGCCTGATGACGATGAGGGCCCTGCAAGCGGCGGAGCGACTCGCCGCCGATCGTATCGACGTCGCCGTCGTGCACGCGCCGACGCTGAAACCGTTCGACGAGGACACGGTCGTGCGCGAACTGGACACGCCGCGTCTCGCCGTCACGCTCGAGAACCACACGGTGATCGGCGGACTGTTCGAGACGGTCGCCTCCGCTCTGGTGCGACGAGGCGTCTCCCGCCGGGTCGTCCCCGTCGGGCTCCCCGACGCGTTCCTCGATGCGGGGGCGCTTCCGACTTTGCACCAGCGATACGGTCTCGACGTCGACTCGATCGTGCGGCTGGTGAGGGCGGAGTCGTCATAACGGCGCGCCGAGAACCGTCTCGATTCCTCCTCGCGGCCGAGCCGTCGTCCGAGGAGGCCGCGGGCGTCCGCGGGGCGGTGTGAGCGCGCCACCGCGGTCGATCGAGAGCCGCGCCTAGAATCGGAGGACGTTCGCAAGAGAGGTGGCGGAGTGTCCATACCCGGTATTCAGCGGCTCACCCTCCGCGACCAGGCGATCACCGCCCTGCGCGATGCGATCGTGAGCGGGCGGCTGTCGCCCGGTTCCCACGTCTCCGAGGTCGACACCGCCGCACAACTCGGGATCAGCCGCGGAACGCTGCGCGAGGCGATGCTGACCCTGCAGAACGAGGGTCTGCTCACGAGCGGTCCCCGCGGTCGGCTCGCCGTCCGCCACATGTCGGATCAGGAACTGCGCGATCTCTTCGACGTGCGCGCAGCCCTCGAAGCGCTCGCCGCGCGGACGCTGGCCGGCAGTGCGACGCGCGAACAGGCCGTGGCCGCCTTGCGCGTAGAGCTGGAGTCGATGGAAGGCGCGGCCGTCGATGACCTCGACCGACGCATGGCGGCCGACATGAACTTCCACCGTCGGCTGTGCGCTCTCACTGACAACGACGTTCTGCTTCGCGCGTGGTCGTCACTGGAGTCGTCGATCCTCATGTCCATCACCAACGCGGGTATCGATCGCGCGGTGCACAACATGAACGTCCAGCGCCACCTCGACATCGTCGAGGCGATCGCCAGCGGCGACCAGGAACGTGCGGCGTCCTCGGTGCGCTCGCACATGGACGAGGCCGCCTCGGTGCTCCTCGGCTGACGATCGGCCGCGGGGGTCTCCGCCGGGCGGTGATGTCCCGCGCGAGGAGAACCCGACGGGGGCGAGCCGGCGGGAAACGCCGGTGGATCGCGGCGAGATCTGGAGCATCTGCGGCGAGTGCGGAAGACTCGGGCCATGCATGTCGCCGCTCTTCCGTTCGACCTTCACGCCTCGGAGGGGTCCGCGTGGGCCCTCACCCCGTCGGGCGTCGAGGGAACCGCCCCCGCCGGAACCGATCTCTTCGTCGACCCCAGCGGACTCTCCGGCGTGGCCGCGGAGACGTTGCTGAACGCTCAGACGCTCCTCGGGACCCCGCCCGAGGGTGACTTCACGTTCTCCGCGCGGGTGACGCCCGATCACCGCGCGACCTTCGACGCGGGCGTGCTGCTCGCGTGGGTCGACGACACGAACTGGGCGAAGCTGTGCTTCGAGCGATCGCCGGCGGGGACGGCGATGGTCGTCTCGGTCGTCACGAGGGGGGTGTCCGACGATGCGAACGGCTTCGTCGTGAACGCGCCGGACGCGCGCCTGCGCGTCGCGCGCGTCGGTAACGTCCTGGCCTTCCACGCTCACGACGGCGCCGGGTGGAGCTTCGTCCGTGCGTTCACGCTGCCGGGGGTGGCGGATGCGCTGACGATCGGTTTCGAGGCGCAGAGCCCCACCGGAGACGGATGCCACGTCGTCTTCGACGACATCGCGTTCGAGCGTCGTACTGTGGGCGATCTGCGCAGCGGCGACTGAGGCGCGGCCCGGGGCGCGTCGTCCGAGCGGACCGTCCGCGCGCCATCCGGAGGAGTTCGTTCGCGGCACGCGGCGGAAATCGCTCCCCTCGCGGCGTGTCGGCCCTCGACTCCGCCCGACGGGGCACATTCAGCGGCCCGGGGCGGACGGCCGGACCGTTCTCGGGTCGCGGCCGGAGGACCGTGGACGGCCGTCAGAACTGCAGCAACCGCCGAATCGCGACGACCGCCCCGCCGCGCGCCCACTCGGTGAACTCGACGGGCTCGACCACGAGGCGAACCGGCTCGTCGTCGGGTAGGCGTACCGCCGCGATCGCGTCCATGACCTGCTCGGGCGACAGTTCCATCACGGCGAGACCGTCACCGGTGAGCACGATCTTCTCGGGGTCGAGCGCGTTCGCGACCGTGCCGATGATGACGCCGAGAGCGCGCGCGGCGTCATCGAAGGCGTTCTGCGCCCCCGCGTCGCCGCCGCGCGCCGCCGACACCGCGGCCGCGTAGTCGCCGGTCCCGGCCGCATGGGCGATGCGTTCGCTCGGGAGGTACACGCTCGCGCAGCCGGTGTGTCCGCGGCCGCACGGCGGCCCCGCGGGGTCGACCGGGAGGTGGCCGAGCTGCCCGGCCCGGCCGCCGTGACCGGCGACGACTTTGCCGTCGATGACGAGACCGAAGCCGATGCCGGCACCGACCGTGACGACAGCGAGCGAATCGCAGCCGGCCCCGGCGCCGTACCAGTGCTCCGCCGCGGTGAGGCCGCGGACGTCGTTGTCGACGAACACGGGGATATCGAGACGCCGCGCGAGCAGATCGGCGAGCGGGACGTCCTTCCAGCCGAGGAAGTACGACTCGATCACGACCTGTCGGCCCCCGACGGTCGCGAGGTCGCCGGCGAGACAGACGCCCACGGCGTGGATGTCGGCGTACTCCCGGAGGAAGCGGGCATGGATGTCGGCGATCTGGGCGACGGTGTCGTCGACCGCCCGCGACCGGAGCTCTTCCTCCACCGACGCGACGATGCGCGCGCGCAGGTCGGTCACGACAGCGAACACCGCGTCACCGGTGAGCTTCACGCCGAGGAAGTGGTGCTGATCCTCGCGCACCGCGAGGATCTCGCTCGGTCGTCCCATGGCTCCTCGCAGCGCGATCTCGCGCTCGGCGATGAACGCGTGCTCCATGAGCAGTCGCGTGGCGCGGGTCAGGCTCGCCCTCGACACGTTCAGCCTCCGGGCGATCTCGGCGCGGGGGAGAGGGCCGTGGATGAGCAGCTCACGCAGGGTGCTGCGTTCGACTCCCGCGAGGTACGGCCAGGCCCTGCTCGAAGATTCCTCGACGGTGGTCCCGGTCATGGGCGGACGGCCCGTGGCATCCGGAATACGGACATGGTCGACATCGGCAACAAAGTATCACTCGGCTTCCTGGTGCGGCTCCTTCGCGCGCTCGATGAGAGTAGCAAGCGGCGGAGCGGGTCGAGCGGACTGCTTGACGTACTTAGTTTACTCAAGTAACAATGACTGCGGGGATGCGGTTCTCGCTCTCCGCACAGCCGGCACCGTCGCCCCCGCGGCTCGCGTGCCTCGGAAAGGATCAAAGATGCTCCTCAGCACGAAGCGCCGCCGAGCGCGTGCCTGGACCGCCGCGGCATCCCTCGTCGCCGCCACCTCTCTCGCCCTCGCGGGCTGCACCGCGTCGGGCGCCCCCGGAGGGTCGGATGCCACGACCCTGGTCGCCTACACCGGTCAGGCGGGCGACTACCAGATCAACTTCAACCCCTACTCCCCGTCGCAGATCGGGGGCATCGGCACGATCTTCGAGTCGCTGTTCTTCGTCACCAACGTCAACACGAACGACTACAAGCCGCTGCTCGGCACCGAGTACGCGTGGAACGAGGCGGGGACCGAGCTGACCGTCACGCTGCGCGACGACGTGACCTGGTCGGATGGCGAGCCCTTCACCGCAGCGGACGTCGTCTTCACCTTCGACATGCTGTTGAAGACCCCCTCCATCAACAACTCGGGCTTCGACGGCACGGTCGAGGCGACCGGCGACCACGAGGTCGTCTTCCGTTTCGACTACCCGGCGTTCGTGAACGACCCCGCGATCCTCGGACGGACGCCCATCGTCCCCGCGCACCTGTGGAAGGAGATCGATCCGACCACCAACGTCATCGCCGAACCGGTCGGGACCGGTCCGTACACGCTCGGCGACTTCAAGGCGCAAGCCTTCACCCTCGCGGCGAACCCGAGCTACTGGGGCGGCGAGCCCGCGGTGAAGACCGTCCGCTACCTCTCGCTCTCCGGCAACACCGCGGGAGCCGACGCGCTCGCCGCCGGCACGATCGACTGGCAGACCGGCCCGGTCCCCAACATCCAGAAGGTGTCCGAGACGTATCCGGGCTACAGCGGGATCACGATCGCGGCGAACCAGATCACCCTCATCACCTGCTCGAACGCGGACCTCGGGTGCGTCGGTCCGCAGACGGACCCGGCCGTCCGCCGCGCGATCTACGCCGCGCTGAACCGGGACCAGCTCAACTCCTTGGCGTTCCAAGGGACGGCGAGCGAGATCTCGCCGACGCTGGCGCTGCCGACGACCCAGACCGACTGGATCTCGTCGTCGATCGCGGAGCCCATCGCGCCGAACAGCCCGGACGTCGCCGCCGCCACGTCCGAGCTCGAGGCGGCGGGCTGGACGCGCGGCGCCGACGGCATCTACGCGAAGGACGGCGAGCCCCTCGCCGTCACGGTCGAGGTCGTCACCGGCTGGACCGATTACATCACCGCCGTCGACACCATGTCGCAGCAGCTCAAAGAGGCCGGCATCGAGCTCCGCGTCGCGCAGTCGTCGTGGAACGAGTGGACCGACAAGCAGACGAAGGGCACCTTCCAGCTCTCGATCAACTCGCTCGGTCAGGGCGCCGTGTCCGACCCGTACTACCTCTACGACAAGTACCTCAACACCGCCTTCACTGGACCGGTGGGCGAGGTCGCCTCGCAGAACGTCGCGCGCTTCAGCAACTCGGAGGTGGATGCCGCGCTCGCGGCCCTGAAGGTCACCGACCGCAAGGATGCCGCCGCGCGGCAGCCGCAGTTCGACATCATCCAGTCGATCATCACCGAGGACATGCCCTACATCCCCGTGCTCACGGGCGGCACCTCGAGCCAGATCCACACGGACAAGTTCGAGGGGTGGCCCACGCAGGACGACCTGTACGCGTTCCCCGCGGTCTGGGCCTCGCCCGACAACGCCGAGGTCTTCAAAGCGCTGAAGCCCCGGGGGGAGTGAGCGTGGTCGCCGCCGAGAGAGGGTCCGTGGCCGTGACGGAAGGGGGGCGGGCGTGAACTACTTCGTCCGGAAGATCGGGTTCTACATCGTCGCCCTGTGGGCCGCGCTGACCTTGAACTTCCTCATCCCACGCCTGTTGCCGGGCAATCCCGTCGACATCCTCCTCGCGAAGCTCCAGCAGCGCGGCGGGATCGTCACCCCGGAGACCCGCAACGCCTACGAGCTCCTCCTCGGCGGCGACTCCTCCGAACCGCTCATCGCCCAGTACGTCAACTACCTGGTCAACGTCTTCCGCGGTGATCTCGGCATCTCGGTCACCTACTTCCCGACCCCGGTGAACGAGGTGATCGGCACGTCGCTGCCGTGGACGATCGTGCTGGTCGGGATCGCGACCGTGCTCGCCACGGTGATCGGGGTCGCGCTCGGCGCGATCGTGGGCTGGAAGCCGGGGACCTGGCTCGACTCGCTCGTGCCGGCGACGACCCTGCTCGCCGCGGTTCCGTACTTCTGGCTCGCGCTGATCCTCGTGTACGTGTTCGCCACGACGTTGCACCTGTTCCCCTCGCAGGGCGGGTACAACGTCGCCCTGGACCCGGGATTCTCGGGGGAGTTCATCGCGTCGGCCGTGCAGTACGGGTTCCTTCCCGCTCTCACCATCGTGCTCGCCTCGGTGGGGGGATGGCTGCTGGGCATGCGCAACATGATGGTGTCGACGCTGTCCGAGGACTACATCCTCACCGCGCAGGCCAAGGGACTGACCCCGGGACGGATCCTCCGCAACTACGCCGCGCGCAACGCCGTCCTGCCCTCGATCGCGGGGTTCGCGATCTCGCTGGGCTTCGTCGTCTCGGGCTCGATCGTGACCGAGCAGGTGTTCTCGTACCCCGGCATCGGCTCGAAACTGCTGTCGGCGGTCACCAACAACGACTACGCGCTGATGCAGGGTCTGTTCCTGTTCATCACCCTGGCCGTTCTCGGGGCCAACCTCATCGTCGATCTGTTCTACGGACTCATCGACCCCCGTACCCGTGCGCACTCCTGACGCCCGCCGACAAGGACCCTCGCGATGACCAACCTCTCCCCGCGGACGGAACAGACCGTTCCGGATGCCACGATGGCGCTGGCGACGGCCGCCGCCGAGCGACACAAGCGCCCCCGTTCGGCCTGGCGCATGATGCTCCCCACCCTGACGCCCTGGCTCGCACTCGGCCTGATCCTCATCGGCGTGATCGCGCTGTTCGGCGGGATCGCCCCGTTCTTCGTGCAGGACCCGAGCGTCATCCGTGACATCGGGCTGCAACCGCCGAGCGCCGAGCACATCCTCGGCACCACGCAGACCGGGCAGGACGTGTTCGCGCAGCTCGCCTACGCCACGCGCGGATCCCTGCAGATCGGCCTCATCGTGGGAGTGCTCGCGACGGCGCTCTCGGCCTTCTTCGGCATCCTCGGCGCCTACATCGGGGGTTTCGCCGACGAGGCCTTCTCGCTCTTCTCGAACGTCTTCCTCGTGATACCGGGGCTTCCCCTCGTGATCGTGATCTCGGGTTTCGTGCCCCAGGAGCAGCGCGGTCTCTGGACGATCGCGGTCGTCCTCGCCATCACCGGGTGGGCGGCTTCCAGTCGCGTCCTGCGCGCGCAGACCCTCTCGATCCGCAATCGCGACTACGTGGCCGCCTCGCGGGTGTCGGGGGAGCGCGCCCCGCGCGTCATCGCGGTCGAGATCCTGCCGAACCTGCTCCCGGTCCTCGCCTCGCAGTTCGTCTTCGCCGTTATCTCGGCGATCCTCGCCGAGGCCGGCCTGTCGTTCCTCGGTCTCGGAGCCTCGAACTCGTCGACGCTCGGCACGATGCTCTTCTACGCGCAGAACGGGTTCGCCCTGCCGCTGGGCGCGTGGTGGTGGTTCGTGCCGCCGGGGCTGATCATCGCGTTGTTCGGCATGGGCCTGTCGCTGGTGAACTTCTCGATCGACGAGATCATCAACCCCAAGCTCAAGAACGTGCGCCTGCACCGCAAGCGGGCCCGCGTCGCCGCTCGGCTCGAGAAGGCCGCGACCGCCCGCGCCGCTCGCAGCCGCCGCACGAACGGAGACCTCTCATGAGCCCCGACACCTCGGCTGCTCCCCGCTCCGCCGTCATCACCGTCGACGACCTCTCCGTCGTCTACGAGGTCGATCCGCCGGTCGCCGCGGTGAAGAACGCCACGTTCTCGCTCGCTCCCGGCGAGATCCTCGGACTCGCCGGGGAGTCAGGATGCGGGAAGACGACTCTCGCCTACGCGATCAACCGGCTGCACAAGCCACCGGCGCGCATCGCGTCGGGCAGCATCACGTTCCACGGACGGGACGGAAAGGACCTCGACCTGCTGGCACTGGACGAGCACGCCCTGCGGGCGTTCCGGTGGAGCGAGCTGTCGATGGTCTTCCAAGGAGCGATGAACGCCCTGAACCCGGTGACGACGATTCGCGCGCAGCTCTGCGACGTGTTGTCGACGCACACCCCGCACCTCTCGCGCCGGGAGCGGGTGGTCCGTGCGGGAGACGTGCTGGAGCGGGTCGGCGTCTCGCGGGACCGGCTGCGCTCCTACCCGCACGAGCTGTCGGGCGGGATGCGCCAGCGCGTGATGATCGCGATGGCGATGCTGCTCGAGCCGCAGGTCATGATCATGGACGAACCGACCACCGCCCTCGACGTGGTGGTGCAGCGCGACATCCTGCGCGAGATCGTGCGCCTGCGCGACGAGCTCGATTTCGCGGTCATCTTCATCACGCACGACCTCCCGCTGCTGCTGGAGATCAGCGACCGCATCGCGATCATGCTGCGCGGCGAGATCATCGAGATCGGCCCCGCCGACCGCATCTACCGCGAACCCGAACACGACTACACCCGCCGGTTGCTCTCGTCGTTCCCGAGCCTCAGCGGCTCGCGGGGAGCGTTCATCCGCACCGGCACGGACGACGAAGAGGAGCAGGCCCGATGACGAGGATGCGCGTGTCCGGACTGACCAAGGACTTCACGATCCGCAAGGGCATCGGGCGTACCGCCTTCCGCGCGGTGGACGACGTGTCGTTCGATCTGCTGCCCGGGCGCACCGTCGCCCTCGTCGGGGAGTCGGGCTCGGGCAAGTCGACGATCGCCCGCATGCTCGCCCAGCTCGAGAAACCGACGTCGGGGGAGATCTCGGTGCTGACGGACGACGGCGCCGCGGTCGGACGCGGCGCCTACCGCCGGCACGTGCAGATGGTGTTCCAGGATCCGTTCGCCTCGCTCAACCCCTTCCACACGATCGAGCACCACATCGCCCGCCCGCTCCGCCTGCACCGCCGCGCGTCCGGCGCGGCCGACGTGCACGCGAAGGTGCTGAGCATGCTCGAGCGCGTGAACCTCACACCCGCGGAGAACATGGCCGCGCGGCGGCCGCACGAGCTGTCCGGCGGCCAACGCCAGCGCGTCGCGATCGCGCGCGCCCTGGCTCCGGGCGCGGAGGTCGTGATCGCCGACGAGCCGGTCTCGATGCTCGATGTGTCGATCCGTCTCGGCGTGCTGAACCTGCTCGGCCGGCTCCAACGCGAGGACGACCTCGCGCTGCTGTACATCACGCACGACCTCGCGACGGCCCGGCACTTCTCCGACGAGATCCTCGTGCTCTACCGGGGGCGGATCGTGGAGCGGGGGCCGGCGGACGACGTCATCCTCGACCCGCATCACGACTACACGCGTCTGTTGGCTCTCGCGGCCCCCGATCCGGGCAAGGTCGGAAAGGTCGTGTCCGACGAGGCCGCGCCCGACCGTGCCTCGCTCGACAACACCATCTGCTTCAACCACTACACCCGGGCATGGGAGTCGGCCGAGGCCGGCCGCACGCCCGCGAAGGAGCGCACCCGATGACCCGCAGCGAGACCACCGTGCTGTGGCCCACCGACGGGCTGTCGTTCGGCGGCGACTACAGCCCGGAGCAGTGGCCCTGGGATGTCGTGCTCGAGGACATGGACCTCATGCGCCGGGCCGGGGTGAACCTCGTCACCCTCGGCGTCTTCTCGTGGGCCCTCCACGAACCGCGAGAGGGGGAGTTCGACTTCTCGTGGCTCGACCGCATGCTCGACCTGCTGCACGAGAACGGCATCCGGGTCGACCTCGCCACACCGACGGCCGCCGTGCCGATGTGGCTGCACGAGTCGCATCCCGAGATCCTTCCGCAGGACATCCACGGTCATCCGCTCGCCCCCGGCGGGCGGCTGGGCTGGTGCCCGTCGTCGCCGGTGTTCCGCTCGTACGCGCTGCGGATCGTCGAGCGGCTCGCCGCGCACGTCGCCGGCCACCCCGCGGTGCGCCTCTGGCACGTGAGCAACGAGCTCGGCGGCGGCAACGCGCGCTGCCACTGCGCCGTCTCGAACGCACGGTTCCGCGAGTGGGTCGCCGCGAAGTACGGCGACGTCCCGACGCTCAACGCCGCGTGGGGGATGGCGTTCTGGGGCAACACGTACTCCTCGTTCGACGAGGTCACGACGCCGTGGGGCATCACCGCGCACAATCCGGGGCAGCTGCTGGACTACGAACGCTTCTCCTCCGACGAACTCCTCGCGCACTACCGCGCCGAGAGGGAGGTGCTGCAGCGTTTCACCCCGGACGTGCCGATCACGACGAACTTCATGGTCGGCATCGGCACTGATGTCGTCGACTACACCCGGTGGGCCGCCGAGATGGACATCGTCGCCAACGACCACTACACGGTCGGCCCCGACCCGTTGAAACACCAGGACATCGCCTTCAGCGGAGACCGCATGCGCGGGATGAGCGGGGGCGCGCCCTGGATGCTGATGGAGCATGCCGCGGGCGCCGGGAGCTGGCATCCGGTGAACCAGCCCAAGACCCCCGGCGAGATCGTCCGACACGCCCTCGCGCACGTGGCGCGCGGATCGGACAGCGTCCTGTTCTTCCAGTGGCGGGCCTCCATCGCCGGAACCGAGCAGTTCCACTCCGCGATGCTGCCCCACGCCGGTGCCGACAGCGTCGTCTACCGCACGATCGTCGACCTGGGCGCGAAGCTGTCCGCGCTCGCCGAGGTGCAGGGGAGCCGGGTCGAGCCCGCGCGCGTCGCTCTGTTGCACGACAACGAGGCCGGCTGGGCGCTGCGCAGCGGGTTGAAGCCGCAGAATCCGCAGCGGTACGCCGACACGGCGCGGGCGGCGCACAACGCCCTCTTCCAGCGCGCGGTCACCGTCGACGTGATCGCGCCCTGGGCCGCCCTCGACGGCTACGCGCTCGTGATCGTCCCCGGGCTCTTCCTGCTGTCGGATGAGAACGCGCGGGCTCTCGAGGCGTTCGTCGAGCGTGGCGGCACGGCGATCGTGACGTGGTGCTCCGGCATCGTGGACCAGCACAACACCGTCCGACCCGGCGGCTATCCCGGCATCCTGCGGTCAGTCGTCGGCACCTCGAGCGAGGAGTTCTTCCCCCTCGAGGTCGAGCAGTCCGTCGCCCTCAGCAACGGCTGGACCGGTCGCCGGTGGATGGAGCGCGTGCGCCCCGTCGACCCGACCCAGGGTGCCGAGAGCATCGCGGACTATGCCGAGGGCGGTTACCGCGGAGGCCCGGCGATCGTGCGACGCCGCCACGGCGAGGGTGTCGCCTGGTACCTGTCGACGGATCTCGACACCGCGAGCCTGGCTGAGTTCATGGAGCGGATCCTGTCCGAGACCGGCGTGCGGCCCGCAGCCGATGTGGGTCCCGGCGTGGAGGCCGTGCGGCGCACGGCACCGGACGCGGACTACCTGTTCCTGCTCAACCACACCGACGAGCCCGCCTGGGCCCACACCCGCGGCGTCGACCTGTTGACCGGGCGCCGGCACGCCGGCCGGGTCGTGCTCGAGCCCGGAGCGGTCGCCGTGATCCGCGAGGAACGCCCATGACCGACGCGACGCCCCAGACCCCCTCTCCCTCGAAAAGGACCCCCATGCACCGCCTGTCTCTCGACGGATCCTGGACGCTCTCCGCCGTCGCCGGACCACTCCCCGACGATCTCGAGGGCATCGAGGTCCCCGCCGTCGTTCCCGGCTGCGTCCACACCGACCTCCTGCGCGCCGGGCTCATCCCCGACCCGTTCGACGGCGACAACGAGAGCGTTCTCGCGTGGATCGGACGCACCGACTGGGTATACGAGCGCACCTTCGACGCCGGCGACCTCGACCGCGACGATCGCTGGGACCTCGTCGCGGAAGGCCTCGACACCTTCGCGACGATCTGGCTCAACGGGCACCTGGTCGGGCACACGCAGAACCAGTTCCGCTCCTACCGCTTCGATGTCGTCCCGTACCTCCGTGCCTCGGACAACCACCTGCGGATCGCGTTCTCGGCACCCGTCGTGCGCGCCGAGTCGCTCGCCCGGGTGCACGGCGACCTGCCGCACGTGAACCACCACCCGTACAACACGGTGCGCAAGTCCGCCGCGAACTTCGGGTGGGACTGGGGCATCGACGTCGCCACGAGCGGGATCTGGAAGAGCATCGGGCTCGAGTCGTGGTCGGGCGCCCGCGTGACGGACGTGCGCCCCCTCGTCCAGCTCGACGGGTCGACCGGCATCCTCGACGTGCACGTGGGCGTGGAGTGGGACGGCATCCCAGCCACCGCCGAGCTCGACGTCGACCTGCGCGGTCCCGACGGTGAGGTGTGCGCCCGCACCACGGCGGTCGCGGGCGAGGGCGTGGCATCCGTCCGCCTGCGCGTCGACGACGTGCAGCGGTGGTGGCCCCGCGGGTACGGTGAGCAACCGCTGTACGCGCTGTCGGTCGGGCTGGCGAGCGCCGCCGAGCGCTGGCACGGACGCGTGGGCTTCCGCACGGTCGAGCTGGAGACACTGCCGGACAGGGCGGGCACCGCGTTCCGCCTCGTCGTCAACGGCGAGCGTGTCTTCGTGAAGGGCGCGAACTGGATTCCGGACCACGCCTTCGTCACCGAGATGGATGCCGACCGGTACCGCCGCCGGATCGTCGATGCGACGGATGCCCACATGAACCTCCTGCGCGTCTGGGGCGGCGGGATCTACGAGTCGGACGACTTCTACGACCTCTGCGACGAGATGGGCGTTCTCGTCTGGCAGGACTTCCTGTTCGCGTGCGCGGCGTATCGGGAGGACGATGAGTTCGCCCGGGAGGTCGAGGCGGAGGCCCGCGAGGCCGTGACCCGCCTCAGCCCGCACCCCTCCCTCGTGGTGTGGAACGGCAACAACGAGAACATCGTCGCGTTCGCCGAGTGGCCGGCGTGGCGGCCGCTCCTGCGAGGCCGCGCGTGGGGGAATCTCTACTACCGCGAGCTCCTCCCGCGCATCGTCGCGGAGCTCGACGGCACACGCCCCTATTCGCCCGGAAGCCCGTACTCGTACGACGACTACCTCAGCCCGAACGACGCCGCACACGGCACGATGCACATCTGGGACGTGTGGAACGTCCTCGACTATCGGGATTACGCGCTGCACCGGCCCCGCTTCGTCTCGGAGTTCGGGTTCCAGGGGCCGCCCGCGTGGAGCACGCTCACCCGGGTCGTGCACGACACCCCGCTCGACCCCTTCGGAGCGCAGATGCTCGTGCACCAGAAGGCCGACCAGGGCAATCTCAAGCTCGAGCGCGGAATGGCCGGGCACCTCTCGACACCGACCACCATCGATGACTGGCACTGGGCCACACAGCTCAACCAGGCCATGGCGATCCGCTTCGGGATCGAGCACTTCCGGACACTGGGCGAGCACCTGACCGGCTCGATCGTGTGGCAGCTCAATGACAACTGGCCCGTCGTCTCGTGGGCGGCGGTCGACTTCGACGAGCACCGCAAGCCCGTGTGGCACGCGCTGAAGCACGTCTACCAGCCGCGTCTGCTCGTCGCCCGCGGTGAGGCGGATGCCGTGACCCTCTCGCTCTCGAACGATGACCCGGAAGGCTGGGCCGGGGTCGTGACGGTCACGCGCACGAGCTTCGCGGGGGAGGAACGAGCAAGCGCAGAAGTGTCCGCGGAGGTCGATGCGCGCTCCCACGCCGAGGTCGCGGTTCCGGGTGACGTCCTCCGGGATTGGGACGTGACGCGCGAGGTGCTGGTGATCGACGCCCCCGGGTTCGGGCGCACCGTGCACCACGGCGCGGAGGTCGTGGATCAGATCTTGGATGCCGATCCCCTCACGGTCGAGGTGCACCGTTCCGCCGGGGGCTGGACCGTCGTCGTCACCGCCCGCTCCCTGGCGCGCGACGTCACCCTCCTCGTCGATCGGGCTCACCCGTCGCTCTCGGTGGACGCCGGGCTGCAGACGCTCCTCGCCGGGGAGTCGGCGGAGTTCGCCGTGCGCGGGGACGACGGGGATGCGGCATCCCTGTCCTCCCCGCTCGTCGTCCGCCACGCGAACTCCTTCGCCGCGGCGAACGTGTCGCGCGCATGACGGAACGCTCGCTCGTCCATCTCTCGGCGGGAGGGGTCTCGCTTCTGGTCGACCTCGGCGCGGGACGGCTGCCCGCGGTGCTGCACTGGGGCGCCGCCCTCGGCGACATCGAGGAGACGGATGCCGTGGCCCTCGCCGTCGGTGCCGTCGAGCCCGTGGTGCCCAACGCGGTCGACGTGCCCGTGCGCTTGGCGATCCTGCCCGAGCCGTGGACCGGCTGGATGGGCAAGCCGGGTCTCGAGGGGCACCGCTCCGGGGCCGGGTGGTCACCGCACTTCGTCGCGAGCGGAGGCACGTTGGATGCCGCTCCGCTCGCGCCCGGATTCACCGCCGCAGGCCCGGGGCTCGTCGCGGTCGAGGCGCACGACCCGGGTGCGGGGCTCGACCTCGCCCTCACCATCGAGCTCACCCCGTCCGGCGTCGTCCGCCTCGGGGGCGAGGTGCGCAACGCCGGCGTGGGCGACTACGACGTCAGCGGGCTCCAGCTCGCGCTCCCCGTCCCGCCGATCGCGCGTGAAGTGCTCGACTTCTCGGGGCGATGGGGCAAGGAGCGCATCCCGCAGCGGCGCCCGCTCGTCGTCGGGATCGAGGAGCGCGAGGGCAGGCGCGGTCGCACGGGCGCGGATGCGGCGACGCTCCTGTCCCTCGGGGTCCCCGGTTTCGGGTTCGGCGGAGGTGAGGTCTGGGGCGTGCACGTCGGCTTCAGCGGCAACCACCGCCACTACGCCGAACGCCTCTCGTCCGGTGTCCAGGTGATCGGCGGAGGTGAACTGCTCCTGCCCGGTGAGATCCGGCTCTCCCCGGGGGAGGGCTACCGGATGCCGCCCCTGTACGCCGTGTACGGCGACGGTCTCGACGACCAGGCGCGCCGGCTGCACACCCTGCTCCGGGCGCGGCCTCACCATCCCGCACGCCCCCGGCCGGTGACCCTCAACGTGTGGGAGGCGGTGTACTTCGACCACGACACGGCTCGGCTTCTCGATCTCGCCGATCGGGCTGCGGAACTCGGCGTGGAACGCTTCGTGCTCGACGACGGCTGGTTCCGTGGCCGCCGCGACGACACCGCGGGACTCGGGGACTGGTTCGTGGACGAGACGGTGTGGACTGGGGGGCTCCGGCCGCTCGCGGACCGGGTCCGCGCCCTCGGTATGGAGTTCGGACTGTGGTTCGAGCCCGAGATGGTGAGCCCCGATTCGGACCTCGCTCGGGAGCACCCCGACTGGATCCTCTCCACCGGGGAGCGGATGCCGGTCCTCGCGCGGAGCCAGCTGGTACTCGACCTCGTCCACCCGGACGCCTACGCCTACCTGCTCGAGCGCCTCACCGCTGTCGTGGCCGACAGCGATGTGGCCTACGTGAAGTGGGACCACAACCGCGACCTGGTCGACGCCGGCACCGGGGAGCGCCGCGTGGCGGGCGTCCACCGGCAGACCCTCGCGGCCTACCGGCTCATGGACGAGCTCCGGCAGAGGTTCCCGGGCATCGAGATCGAGTCGTGCTCCTCGGGCGGGGCGCGTGTGGATCTCGGCATCCTGGAGCACACCGATCGGGTGTGGGTGTCGGACTGCATCGATCCGCTCGAGCGGCAGGACATGAACCGCTGGACGATGCAGCTGCTCCCGCCCGAGCTGCTCGGCTCGCACATCGCGTCCGGCGGATCCCACACGACGGGCCGCCGGCACACCCTGTCGTTCCGCGCGGCGACCGCGCTGACGGCGCACCTCGGGGTCGAGTGGGATCTCGCCCGGGCGAGCACCGAGGAGCGGGCGGAACTGGGGGAGTGGATCGCGTTCCACAAGGCGTACCGCGAGCTGTTCCACACGGGTGAGATGGTGCGCGTCGACACCTCCGATCCGACGCTGCGCCTGTCGGGCACGGTGTCGGCGGATCGGGAGCGGGCGCTGTTCGTCCTCGCCACGGTGGGCCGTTCCGAGGTGTCGCCGCGCGGGCGATTCGTCTTCCGCGGTCTCGACGAGGATCGGCGTTACGCCGTGGTGCCCGTGCACCCGGGCGGACGACCGCGAGGGTTCACCCCGGCACCGTGGTTCGGGACCGAGACCGGTGACGGTTACGTGGGGGTCGAGCTTCCGGGACGGGCCCTCATGAGGGCGGGTCTGCACACACCGGCGATGTTCCCGGAGTCGGCGGTGGTGTTCGCGGTGGCGGCGGTCTGACCGCCGGCGCGCGGCCCGGTGCCGCTCGAGGGCCGCGCTCTCAGCCCGGCCACACCCGACGCTCGAGCGTGTCCAGCAGCAGCTCGACCGCCGACCCCTCCATCCCCCGCACCCAGCGTTGGGTCTCGGACGCGTGCGACGACACCGTGCGGCCGCGCTCGCCGCGCTCGAGGCGCACGTCGATCCGGCCGTGCGCGACGCTGACCCCGCGCAGCGCGCCCGCGGCGACCATCGCGGCGAGCGGGTCGTGCAACGCGCAGCGGCGGTCGGGGAAGACCCGGCCCTCGTAGAAGTCGAGGTACGCCGGGAGCATCGCCGCCAACGCCTGGGGCAGCGCGCCGGGGATCGCGTCGAGCCGCACGAGGTCGGTGGCGTCCAGGGTCTGGGTCATGGTCACGTCGAGGGGGACGGCGGTGACGTCCCAGTCCTGGGCGAACACGACGGCGGCGGCCTCGGGGTCGTTGTGGATGTTCGCCTCGGCCCAGGCGGTGACGTTGCCGGAGTGCCCGAACGCGCCGCCCATCACGACGAGTCGGTCGAACGGGGTCGCCCCCGCGGTCTCGGCGTACGCGGCGAGGTTCGTCAGCGGGCCGAGGGCGAGCACCGTGAGGTCGGGATGCCGCCGGGCCAGGTGATCGATGAGCTCGACGGCCGCGCGGGCGTCGTGGGCGCGGGCGGCCGCCGTCAGTGCGATGCCACCGACCCCGTCCTCGCCGTGGACGTGCGGTGCCCCGCCGGCGTACGCGTTCCCGCGGAAGTCGTGGGCGCCGATCGCGACGGGGATGTCGTCGACCCCGGCGAGCTCGAACAGCGACAGGGTGTTGGCGGCCGCGCGGGCGGCATCCGTGTTCCCGGACACCGTCGTGACGCCGACGATCTCGACGGTCGGCTCGGCGAGCAGAAACGCCAGGGCGAGGGCGTCGTCGATGCCGGTGTCGCAGTCGACGAGGATCGGGCGGCGGGTCATGCGGGGACTCCGTACGTGTCGAGGGGGTCGAGGGCGGGCTGCGACGCATCGTCGGCGACGGCCGCGGCTCCGACGGCGCAGGCGCGAGCGAGGGCCTCGGCCTCGGGGTCCCCGCGCAGCAGCCCGCACACGAGAGCCGCGCAGAACGCATCGCCGGCTCCGACGGTGTTGCGGACGGTCGTCGGCACGCCCGCCACCGACGCGACGAGGGCGCCGTGGCGGGAGAGGCGGGCTCCCTCGGCGCCGAGGGTCACGCACAGGAGTGCGGCGTCGTGCACCTCGGGAAGCTGCGCGTACTCCGTCTCGTTCACGATGACGAGGTCGCAGCGTTCGAGGACCCCCGCGGGCAGGGCGCGAGCGGGAGCGGCGTTGAGGGCGAGGTAGCCCGCCGCTTCGGCGGCCGCCGAGACGACGGCATCCGAGACCTCCAGCTGCATCAGCACCGCGGCCCCGGGCTCGATGCCCAGCGTGCCCGGGTCGATCGCCGCGTTCGCGCCCGCGCACACGACGATCGAGTTCTCGCCCGTGGCGTCGACGACGATCAGCGCGGTCCCCGTGGCCGATTCCGTGGTCTGCACGCCGGTGGCGTCGATGCCCAGCGAGGCCATCTGATCGCGGATGCCGCGCCCGTCGAGGTCATCGCCCACGGCGCCGACCATGCGCACCTCGGCGCCGAGGCGGGCGGCGGCGACGGCCTGATTCGCGCCTTTCCCGCCGGGCCCGCGCTGGAGGATCCCGTCGGCGACGGTCTCTCCGGCGGACGGGGCGCGCTCGACGCGGGCGGTGAGGTCGACGTTGATCGCGCCGACGACGGTCAGGCGGGGTGCAGGGGAGTGGGGGCTCACGAACATCCACCCTGTCACGGCCCGCCGACATCTCGCGCGACAGGACTGTGCGGCGCGAGTGCGCGACGATGTCTCCATGACGTTCGACGACGCTCTCCTCGACCTCGCGCGGGCTCTGGATGCCATGGGGCACGGCGACCCGCGTCCTTTCGCCGCGCTGTGGACCCGCACCGACGACGCGACCCTGATGGGCGGCTTCGGTACGCACGCGACGACGGCCGCCGATGTCGCGGCCACCCTCGCGGTCGTCGCGCGGCGTTTCCGCGGCGGCACCCTCGTGCCCGAATACGATCGCGTGCTGGTCGGGGAGGACTGGGCGATGACGGCAGGGCGGGAAAGCGGCGTGCTCTCGGTCGACGGCGCGGAGCCGCGCGCGTTCGTCGTCCGGGTCACGCACGTCTGGCGTCGTGAAGAGGGTGCCTGGCGCATCGTGCACCGTCACGGCGATCACACGACGACCCCGGTCTGAGCCGCACGCCGACCGACGACCGGGTCGTGCGGCTCCGCCGCGTCACGATCGTGCGCGCGGCGCGGCTTCTCGCGATCACCTTCCCGCGCCGGCGGGGCCCGGGTCGCGCGCGCCGGTCAGCGACCGGCTGAGCGCCGCCGAAGACCCGCCGACACGATCGCGACCACCGTTCCGACGGCGACGCCGATGATCGTCTCGAGGACGCGATCGCGCAGCAGCAGCTCGGAGCCGGCGGGCGAGGCCAGCGAGATCATGAGCAGGGCGAGCGGGGTGATGAAGATCATCGCGATGCCGTAGTTGCGACCGACGAACATCTCGGCCCCGGCCTGCAGGGCCACCGCGATCACGATCACGAGCACCGGGGGAAGGTCCAGGGCCAGCAGTCCCGCCGCGATGAGCACGCCGAGCAGAGTCCCGACCAGGCGCTGCACGCCGCGGATGAGACGCGCGTTCACGTGCGCACCGCCGACCGCGGCGACCGCGCCGACCATGGCCCAGTACCAGTGCGTGCCGATCAGCAGCGCGCCGGCGGTTCCGGCGAGGAGTGCCGCGACGCCGACGGTCGCCGTCATCTCCCACGCGACGGCGCCGATCGGCGGCCGCGTCCGCGGGGGACGCCGCCACGTCGCCCGCCGGCTGAGCGCGAAGACGGTCGTCACGACGAGGCTCCAGGCGACACTCGCGCCGCCGACGAGCAGGACCAGCCCGAACGTCGCCGCCGACGCGGGGAAGCTCGCCGTCGCTCCCGCGGCGAAGACGGCGAACAGCGCCCCGGGCGGATGCCAGCGCTTCCGGTAGGCGAAAAGGGTCACCGCGGCCGCGAGCACGGCGATGACCGCGACGCTGAGCAGCGGCGGCGCCGAGAGGAACGACAGCACGGTGCCGACGAGCATCGAGCCGATGAGGACAGCGCCGGCGGTCGCCTGCATCCGCACGCGGGTCCGTGCGACATCGGCGCGACCGTAGAGCGCGGCGAACGCGCCGAAGCTCGCGTAGACGCTCAGATCCAGGCGGCCGATCAGGAGCAGCACGAGAAGGGGAGCCCCGACGCTGACGACCGCGCGCAGTGCGACGCGGTGATCCCCTCGCCGCGGCCCCACGCGGATGACCCCGGTCCACACGCGTCCCCGGGATTCCGCCATTCCTCCAGCCTACGCGCGCGGTCCTCGACCGTTGTCCGGGCCCACCGCGCGTCCCGCGGCGACGGAGGGGCGGCGGCCGCGGGCGAAACTCCGGTGGAAACCGTCGTTCGGCGCACCTCGGCGTCGCAGGGAGGGCCGCGGCGCGATTTCTCCGGAGTTTCGCCCGGCCCGGCGCGGCCACCGCCCGGCCCGGCCCGGCGCGGCCACCGACAGGCCCGAGGCGACCCCGCCCGGCCCGGGGTGGCGACCGCCCGGCCGGGCGCGGCCACCGCCGAGCCCGAAGCGACCACGGCGCGTCGCGCGGCGTCAAGACCTCGGCATCCGGTCGCCGATCTGGTGGGCTGGACCTATGGATGCCGAGCGAGAGAAACCGCCGATAGAACCCGGTCCCGAGCCCGACACGTCGACCGCGGCCGAGCCGGACAGGTCGGACCCGTCGCTGGAGGACGACGACCAACCGATCGAGTGAGCGTCGTTCGACATCGAGGAGACCCCGGATGCCGCGGCGGCTCGTTCCGTAGGGTGGAAAGCCCCGACCCCGGACGAGGAGAGACGTGTTCCGCACGCCCCTGACCCTGTTTCGCACTCTCGCGATCGCCGAAGCGATCTCGTGGACCCTCCTGATCGCCGGGCTCATCCTGCGGGCGACGGCCGATCTCCCGATCGCCGTGTCGATCGGCGGCGGTATCCACGGCTTCGTCTTCCTCGCCTACGGCGCGACGGCGGTGCTCGTCGCGCTGAACCAGCGCTGGGGATTCGTCCCGGCGGCGGTCGCGATCGTCAGCGCCGTCATCCCGTACGCCACGGTCCCGACCGAGATCTGGCTGCAGCGCTCGGGCCGCTTGCGCGGTGCGTGGCGGCTCGACGACAGCGGCGACCCGCGCGACCGTCGACCGATCGACCGCGCGCTGCGGTTCTTCCTGCGGCGGCCGTGGGCGCTCGGGCTCGCGCTCGTCGCGGTGGTCGCGGTGGTGTTCGTGGTGCTGCTGATCGTGGGCCCGCCGGGCGGCAAGGGCTGACCGGGGCGCGCTCAGCGTTTCGTCGACACCGTCACGGTGAACTTGCGGTCGCGCGCGACCTGGCGCGTGGGGCCGACCAGACGCTCGAGTGCGGGTCGGTACTGCAGCGCCGAGTTCCACACGGTCCACAGCTCGCCGCCCGCGCGCAGGACGCGCGCCGCATCGGCGAACATGCGCGGGGCGATGCTGTCGGTGACCGCCGCCCCCGAGTGGAAGGGCGGATTCAGCGCGATGAACGTCGCACTGTCGTCCGGACGCGAGGTCAGGATGTCGTCGCGCACCACCGTGACCCGCGCGGCGACCCCATTGGCCTCGGCGGTGGCGCGGGCCGAGGCGACGGCGATCGCCGACTGATCGCACGCGATCACGCGGAGCGACGGATGCCGCGTCGCCAAGGCCGCCGCGACGATCCCGGTGCCGCACGCGAGGTCGATCGCCTCGTCGTCCGATCGCGCGGGGAGGTGCGCGAGGAGCAGCCGGGTGCCGATGTCGAGCGAGGCCCCCGCGAACGCCCCGCCGAAGGAACGGATCTCGAGCCCGTCGACCCGTGCCCGCTCGGCTTCGGGGTCCGCTCCGTCATGAGGGCCGCGCGCGATCAGAACCCGGGACTTCTGCCGGGCGTGCGAGACGTCGACCCGGTCGAACCGCTCGCGCAGCACCTCGTTCATCGTCACGGTCATGTGCTTGAGGCGTCCGCCCGCGAACACCACGACGTCGGGGTGGGCGTGCCGGGCGATGAGACCGGCCACGTCGTGGAGCTCGCGCAGCGACCTCGGCAGGCGGAGCAGCACGACCCGCGCGTCGGCGAGCAGGGCGGCATCCCGATCCCGTGAGGTGAAGGTGCCGGTGAGCTCGGCCGTCTCGGCGTTCGCCGCGAGGGCCCGCTCGCCCGTCAGCGCATCCTGATGCACGCGGATGTCGCGGGCTCCCGCGTGCGCGGAGGCCAGCGTGAGCGCGCCGTACGCGTCGCCGATCACGACGAGCTCTCCGTCGCCGAGACCCGCGCGCGCCTCGGCGGACTCGTCGAGGATCAGCCGGTCGGCCGCGTCCGCCGCGAGGAGTTCCGGTGCCTCGAGATCGGGCCAGCGGCGGAGGGCGTCGAGAGAGAACACCCGGCTACGCTACCCGGCGTTCCGTCGGCCGTCGCCGTCGCCGCAGCCGCCGCTGCGGCCACCGAGACTGCATCGCGGTGACATCTCCGCTGCACGCTGCAACAGAGTTGTCAGCGAGATGCCGTCTCGCCGCCGTTCGGAGCGGGTGAGCGGGCGGGCGGGTGGCGCCGCTCAGGAGCGGCGGTTCGCGGCGGCGGCCGCGGCCGCGAGGTCGGCGAGCACCGGCGGCACGTCGTCCTGCGGGACCACGGCCTGGATGAGCGTGAGGCCCTCCGCCGTCCGGGCCTCGGCGAGGGCGGCGGTCAACCCGCGGACGCTGTCGACGCGCACCCCGACGCTCGCGCCGGTGGGATCCATCGCCGCGAGCAGCGCCGTCCAGTCCCAGGTGGCGATGTCGTTGTACGCCTCGTGCAACCCGTGGATCACGCGCTCCACCGTGTATCCGGCGTTGTCGACGACGACGATGATCGCCGGGATGCCGTGACGCACGAGCGTGCCGAGCTCGGCGCTGGTCAGCTGCGCCGCACCGTCGCCGATGAGCAGCACCGGGCGTCGCTCCGGCCGGGCCAGGGCGGCCCCGAGGATGGCCGGGAGGGTGAAGCCGATCGCGGCCCACAGCGGCTGCCCGCCGAAGACCACCCCGTGCGGGAGGCGCTCCCCGGCCATGCCGTAGAACGATGTGCCCTGGTCGGCGAGCACCGTGTCGCCGTCGCGGAGGAACGCCGCGACCTCGTGCCACAGGGCTTCCTGCGAAAGGGGCGCGCCGGGATCGGGGGAAGGGCGGGGCGTGGCGGTGACCGCCTCGGCGGCGGCGGCGAACCTGCCGGGGAGCGCCTCGAGCTCTTCGGCCACCGCGTCGAGGGCGTCCCGCATCGCGAGCGGGCGGAAATCGTCGTCTCCGATGCGGGCGTGCTCTCCGCGGATCTCGATCGTCCGCGCCGGGTCGATGCGCTGCGAGAAGAACCCGCTCGTCAGGTCGGTGAACTGCACGCCGGCCATCACGAGCACGTCCGCATCTTCGACGCCCGCGCGGACGGCGGGCGCGCTGGCCGCCCCGAGGTAGGACCCCAGGTATCCGGATGCCGACTCGTCGACGACGCGACGACCCCACAGCAGCGAGGCGTGCGGCAGACCCGTGGCCAGGACGCGGTGCAGCCGGTCCTCGGCGTCGAGACGCGCGACGAGGATGTCGGCGAGCACCGCGGCGGAGTCGGCGACCGCGAGTCGCGCCGCGACGGCACCCCGGAACCGCGTGAGCACGGCGGGGTCGGTGACGATGTCGGGGGAGGGGAGGGGGTGCACGGGTGGGGCCGCGGGGGCCTCGCCCACATCGGCGGGGATGACGAGGTGACCGGGCAGTCGTCGGTGCCGCACTTCCGTGAGCAGACGGTCGATCTGAGCCGTGGCATCCGTCGCCGTCAGGATCTCCTGGGCAGCGGTCACCTCGGCCGTCATCCGTGCGAAGTGCCCGAAGTCGCCGTCGCCGAGCGAGTGGTGGCTCGCCCGCCCGGCGGCCTGGACAGCGGTGGTGGGAGCGCCCACGACGTGCAGCACCGGCACGTGCTCGGCATAGCTTCCGGCCACCGCGCTGAGGGCGGAGAGCTCGCCCACGCCGAAGGTCGTGCTGAGCGCGCCCAGTCCGTGCAGGCGCGCGTAGCCGTCGGCGGCGTACCCCGCTCCGAGTTCGTTCGCGCAGCCCACCCACTCGATGAGCGGGTGGCGCTCGACATGGTCGAGGAACGCGAGGGTGAAGTCGCCGGGGACCCCGAAGAAGTGCCGCACTCCCGATTCGGCGAGCCGATCGAGGAGGTAGTCGGCCACGGTGTAGGTCGTCATGGCCGAGCCGTCGGCTTACCGCGTGCCGAAGTGGAAGGGCAGTGCCAGCGAGGCCGAGACGAGGATGATGCCGAGGGCGAAGAACAGAGCCGGAGCCGCGAGCGAGAACGAGAGGCCGGTGAGCAGCATGCCCCCGACGAACAGGATGAGCGAGACGATGAACATGAGGATCCCTTCGGTCGCTCCAGGCTACCGTGCCGGGTCGACGGGTCGCGTCTCCGGACGCGCGGACTCCTCGAGCGGCTTCTCGCCGAGGGCGGCGTGCGCCCAGAGGGTGCTGCCCGCGACGGCCGCCGGCATGATCGCGACCGCGCCGAGCGGCACGAGGAAGCAGGCCTGGGTCGCCACGCCGAAGCCGAGGGCCCGCGCCCTGTTCGCGCGAAGGAGCGCCCGGCGGGCGCGGCGGTCGAGGCCGCGCGCCGAGAGGGCCCGCGAGGTGAGTTCGTCGGCGAGGAGCCACCCGGTGAGCAGCAGTCCCACGATCCCGCCGAGCACCCCGCCGACGAGGGGGATGAGCCCGAGCAGCCAGGCGAGCAGGGCGACCAGGATGCCGCGCAGCACGAGTCGCACACTGTCGCCGACCCCACGCCAGAAGCCGTAGTCGGTGTCGGGGACCGTCCCGAGAGCGGAGCGCTCGGTCGCCCGCCAGATGCGGTCGTAGATCGGTTCGCCGACCGTCAGGGTGACGGCGGTGAACGACACGGCGAACAGGAACAGGACGGCGCCGAACGACGCGATCCCGATGGCGACTCTCAGCGCCCCGGTCCAGAACGGCTCCCACCCGTCGGCAAACGGCGTCCAGTCGTCGACGAGGGAGGGGAGCCAGAAGCCCCACCCCACCAGGGCCGCACCGAACGCGACGCCGACGACGGCGCCCGGGATGAGCCCGAGCGCCATCGCCCCCGGCGTCCGGCGCCACTGGCCGAGACCGCGGAGGAGGAGGCCGGCGCCGGCGAGGAAGTCGCTCATGCCGACGAGTCTGGCAGACGCCTCCGACGCCGGTCCGCGCTCAGCCCGCTGCCTGGTTGTACGCGGCGATCTGCTGCACCGCCTGGTTCTCGGCATCCGTCATCGTCTGGGTGACGTCGGCTCCCTCGACGACCTTCGTGAACGCGGCGATCACCGTGGGGCGAAGGGCCGGCAGCGCGCCCGTCCGGCATCCCGCGCTCGCCGTGGTGGCGGGTGTGTTCGCGAGCTGGTCGGCCATGGCTCGAGCGTTCGGATCGGCGAGCATCTGCGATCCGGTCGCGGTGGCGCCGGCTCCGGTGTGCGACGCCAGGTACCCCGTCGCGTTCGCCCACGCGGCCTGGACATCGGCCGAGTGGAGGAAGCTGACGAACGCGTAGGCGGCGTTCTGTTGCGCGGGGGAGTGGCCGTCTCCCGAGATCCACAGGGCGTTGCCGCCGATGACGACGCCGGCATCCGCGTTGTTCGAGGTGCGGGGGAACGCGGCCACCTTCGACGCGGTCTTCTGCGGGTCGGCGGTCGTGTACGCACCGCTCGAGGTCAGCATGAGTCCGACCTTCCCGGTCGCGAAGGCCGAGACCATGGCGCTGTTGTCGGTACCCGGGTTCAGCGCCGTGCCGTCCAGGAAGAGCTTCTGCAGCGTCGTCATGAACCCCACCTGCGTCGGGGAGGTCAGCTGTAGACCGGTCGCGCGACCCGACCCGCGTCCGTTCTCGGGCGTGCAGAAGAGCTCGCCGCCCGCGGCGGACATCTCTTCCAGCATCCAGGAGTCCGCCATGTTCATCGAGAATCCGTACGCCCCCGTCACGGCGTGGATCTTCTCCGCCCACGACGAGATCTCGGCGAGGGTCGTCGGTGGGGTGTCGGGGTTCAGCCCCGCTTGCGTCGCGAGCGCGCGGTCGATGTAGAGGACGGGCTGCGAGACCGAGAACGGCATCGCGGCGAGTCCGCCGGACCCGTCGTCGTAGTAGCTGCGGACGATCGGGGGGAAGCTGTCGGCCGAGAAAGAAGCGTCGGCGTCGGTGAACGACGACAGCGGGACCGTCTTCTTCGAGTCGAGGAGGAACCCCGTCGATGTGTCGTTCATCATCAGCACGTCGGGCGTGCTGCCCGACTGCACGGCGGCGGTGTACTTCGTCTGCGCGTCGGCGTACGACCCCTGGTACGAGGCGTCGACGGTGATCGCGCCGGCCTCGCGCTCGTTGAATTGCGAGACCAGGGCGTCCAGCTCGGTGGCGGCGGGCCCGGTCATCTCGTGCCAGAACGTGAGGGTGATCGGACCGGATGCCGCGGACGGCTGCGCGTCTCCGGGTGCGGCGCACGCGGACAGGGCCAGAACGAGGGTCGCGGCGGCCGTGGCGGCCAGGCTCGCGCGGGTGCGGAGGGACATGGGTCGGGTTCCTTCTTTTCGGGTGGCTACTTCAGGGCGCCGGCGGTGAGGCCGTCGGCGAGGAATCGCTGGGCGACGAGGACGACGAGGAGGACGGGGAGGGTGACCAGGGCGGCGCCGGCGAGGACGACGCCGACATCGGTGGCTTCGACGTTCGAGAGCTGGGCGATACCGACCTGGACGGTTCTGTTCTCGGGAGAGTTGGTGACCAGGAGCGGCCAGAAGAAGCCGTTCCAGGCGGCGGTCGCGCTGACGAGGGTGACCGAGATCAGGGTGGGACGCACGACCGGCAGCAGCATCGATCGGATGAAGCGCAGGTGCCCCGCGCCGTCGAGGAGCGCGGCGTCGCGGAGCTCCCCGGGGAAGCTGAGGAACGCCTGACGGAACAGGAAGATGCTGAGCGCGGACGCCGCGAAGGGAAGGAAGACGGCGGGCAGGGTGTCGATCAGATGCCACGACGAGACCGTGAGGTAGTTCGCGATGAGGGTCGTCTCGGCGGGGACCATGATGCTCGACAGCAGCACGAGGAAGAGTGCGCGTGAGTGTTTCAGCCCGCAGAACACGAGGGCGTAGGCCGAGGCGATGCCGATCGTCACCTGGAGCAGCGTCTGGCAGAGGGTGACCACCACGCTGTTCGCGAACTGCTGCCCGAGCGGGATGACCTGGGTCGCTCGGATGATGTTGTCCAGCGTCAGGTGCACCGGCACGAGACCGGCGAGGCCCTGGTTGAGCCACTCGGTCGGAGTGAGGGCTCCCTCGAGGATGTAGTAGAGCGGGAAGCAGACGACGACGACCGCGGCGACGAGCCACGCGGCGAGCAGCGTCGACCGCACGCGACGGCCGACAGTCGTGCGGCGACGGGGCGCGGCGGGTGCGAGGGCCATCAGTAGTTCACCCGCTTCTCGAGCACCCCGAACTGCACCACCGACAGCCCCAGGACGAGGACGAACAACACGATGCCCGTGGCGGCGGCCATACCGAAGTTGGCGCCGCCCGCCCCGAACGCCGATGTGTAGATCGTGTAGACGAGGGTGGACGTCGAGTTCGCCGGGCCGCCCCCGGTCAGGATCTGGATCTGTCCGAAGGTGGTGAGCGCTTCGACCGCGCCGGTGACGACGATGAAGAAGAGCGTGGGGGTCACCAGCGGCAGCGAGATCGACCACAGGGTACGGACCCGTCCCGCGCCGTCGAGGTGCGCCGCTTCGATCACATCGCGATCGATGGCGCCGAACGCGCCGAGCAGAAGGAGGACCGTGAAGCCGAGCGATCCCCAGACCGTGACGGCGATCACACTCGGAAAGGCCCACTGGGTGCTGGTCAGCCACGGCACGGCGGTGCCGCCGAATCGCGTGATGACGGAGTTCACGAAGCCGTTGGCGGGGGAGAGCATGGCGGCGAAGGCGACGGATGCCGCGGACACCGACACCACCAGGGGCGAGGTGAGCAGGGCGCGGAAGATCGGCATCCCGCGCAGCGTCATCGTCAGGGGGATGGTGACGGCGAGTCCCACGACGACGCGCCCTCCCACGACGGCGACGCAGAACACCGCGGTGCGCAGCAGCGTCTCGCCGAACTGCGGGTCGGTGAACAGCGTCACGAAGTTCTTCGCGCCGACGAATCCGGCCGCTTGGCCGAAGATGTCGGTGCCCTGGGTGCTCAGCCAGATGACCTTGCCGAGGGGGTAGAAGACGAAGACGGCGAAGACCGCGAACGCGGGGACGAGGAGGGCGATGCCGAGACGGCGGTCGACGCGCCGCCACGACGGGGTGGCGCGCGTGGGGTTGACCGCGCGGGCGGCGGGTCGGAGGGGAAGGATCGAGGCCGACATCCGGACCTTTCCGGTCATAGGGAACGTTCCCGTTTTGGGGACGGCACTACTTTGCGGCACAGGTTCCGGGGTGGTCAATCGTTCCCGGCGAGCGGTCTCCGAGCGTTCACGCGGTGTTCAGGGAGACCTGAGTCAATCCCAGGGACCCGGAACGGAGAACCCATGACGATCCCCACTCCCGACGACGCGAACACCCTGTGCCTGCTCGCGCAGGGCGCCGCGCGCGCCGCCGCGCCCGCGCTCCTCGAGGCCTTCCGCTCCGACATGAGCGTGTCGTTCAAACGCGACCCGCACGACGTCGTGACCGTGCACGACAAGAACGCCGAGCACGTGATCAGCGCCGAACTCCAGCGGGGCGCACCCGGCTCCGAGATCCTCGGCGAGGAGACCGGCAGCTCGGGCGATGCGCGACTGCGCTGGATCATCGACCCGATCGACGGCACCGCGAACTTCGCCCGCGGGCTGGCCTACTGGTGCATCTCGATCGCCGCTGAGCTCGACGGCGAGGTGGTCGCGGGCGTGATCCTCGACCCCGTCGCCGACAACCTGTTCGCCGCCGGGGCGGGACCGGCGACCGTGAACGGCGTGCCGATGCGGTCGGGGTCGGCGCGCGACGATCGCTCGACGCTGCTGACGAGCTTCCCGGGCTCGCACGACGTCGACCTTCTGGGCGCGGAGGCGTTCGCGTTGCTCGCCCAGATCACCCGGGACTACCAGCACCACCACAGCACCGGGAGCGGCGCCCTCAACCTCGCTCACGTGGCGGCGGGGTGGTCCGACGCGACGATGGGGTTCGACACGAACCCCTGGGACGTCGCGGCCGGGGCCCACATCCTCCGCCGCGCGGGTGGCGAGTACGTCGGATTCCGCGCCGGTGAGCCGGAGCCGCGCCCGCAGGCCTCCCTCGACTACGTCGCCTGGGGGGCCGGCGGCGACCACCGCGCCCTGCGGGAGCGGGTGCAGGTGCTGTCGGCGCCGTGGGGCCGCGTCGAGCAGTGAGAACGGGGGAGGGATGCCACGCGGCGGGCGCGGCATCCCTGCCCCGTTCGGATCAGTCCCGGGCGAGCTTCCAGGTGCGCAGGTGCTCCCAGGTCAGTGTCTGCCACCACCGGCCGGACCAGTCTGCGCTCGAGGTGCGGTAGAGCACCACGGTGTCACCGGCGAAACCCCTGGGGACGGGGACCTCGAGGTCGCGGATGAAGTCGGCGACCTCGGCGCGAAGGTCGGGGCGGACGTAGAGGTCGTGCGAGGCCAGGGACAGGTGGGCGCGGAAGGACTCGGGGCGGAAGTCGTTGTTCTCCGGGTTGTGGATAGGGCGTCGGAACGGCGCGATCGCGCGGTCGATGTCGCGCGCGAGTTCGACGATGTCCGTGTTCGTGCTGCCGTCGGGGTTCTCGCTCACGTCGTAAACGACCCCCTGGCCCTGGCCGCGCACGCCGGCGTTGTGGACGGGGAACGCCGGGCGCTCGGCGAGCAGCGTCGACAGGGCGTCGATGACGTCCGGCTCGGCGAACCCGAAGGGCTGGCTACCGACAAGGGTCGCGTGCGGGGGGAAGGCCCCCGCGGAGACGAGCCCGTACTGGGCGCGGAGTTGGTCGGTGACGACGGTCACCGCTCGGCAGGTGCGGGCATCGGGGCGAAGGTAGACGCCGTAACGAAAGGGGTCGCTGTCGTCGCGCGGCCGGGTGCGGTCGGAATCCTTGGTCATTCGATCTCGTTTCGAGGTTGAGGATAGGGAACGTTCCCTATCCTCAACCCGAGGAGTCCGGCTGCAAGAGACGAACGCTCGTCCAGTGGGTGAACGGCGAGTGACGTGGTCAGACCCGGGCGGCGGTTCGCCCCACGATGAGCTCCCCGTCGATCGCGCGATGCTGCGTGCCGGTGGCGTCGCCGTCGATCTGATCCACCACATCGTCGACGGAGAGGCGGCCGATCAGGCCGAGCGGCTGGCGCCAGGATGTGATTCCGAGCAGCGACGTCGTGAAGGGTGACACCCCGTCGTACCCCGTGATCGAGAGGTCGTCCGGTGCGGTGCGCCCAGCGTCGCGGAGGCACTCGAGGGCCGCGATGGCCCACGCGTCGCTCGGCGTCATGAAGGCGCTGACGCGCGCGTCGAGCACGGCGCGCACGATCGGTGCGATGCTGTCGGCGCGGGGGCCCGCGTCGTTTCCGGCGACGGCGACGACGTCGACGCCGTGTTCGCGAAGACGCGCGATCATGGCCTCCGTGCGTCGGGCCTGCGTGAGGGAGTCCTTCGGGGACAGGGTCATCACCGCAACCCGGCGATGGCCGAGGCTCGCGACGTGGTCGGCGAGCCCGCGTCCGCCCGCGACCTCGTCGCAGTACACGCTGCTCACCGAGGGGTCCTGCTCCGGGCGGCCCGCGACCACGGTCGGGATGCGTGCCGCGAACGGGATCACGTCCTCCACCGGTAGTGCCCCGCTGCACACGATCAGGCCCTCGACGCGGAGGGCGACGAGGGTTTCCAGCGCGCGCCGCTCCTCGGCGATCGAGAAGGAGCCGGCCCCGGTCGCGGTGACGGCGCGATAGCCCCGTTCGGCGGCCCGCTCCTGGAAGGCCGTGAGCAGGTGCCCGTAGAAGGGGGTCGCCGCGTCGCGGACGAAGACGCCGAGCGTGTGCGTTCGGTACGCGGACATGCCGCGGGCGTGCGCGTTCGGAACGTAGCCCAGGCTCGCGGCCGCATCGCGCACGCGGACGACGGTTCGCTCGGCGACCCCCGGCGCGCCCGAGAGCGCCCGCGACACCACCGATTTCGACACGCCCGCGGCCGCGGCGACATCGTGGATCGTCGGGGCGGCACCGCCCCGACGTGCATGCGAGGGGCGGGCAGTCGGGTCGCCGTCGTCGGGAGTCAGGGCTGCCACACCTTCACGCTAGCGCCCGCGGGCGACGGGGCGCCCGCACGACCCGACGTCCGCACGTCCCGGCCGAACGGTGTCCGTGGTCGGTGTCAGGATGTCGGCATGCGCATCCGCACGACATCGACGCAGCGCACGTATCGGTACGTGCGTCTGTCGATCGTGGGGGCGACCTTCGCCCTGGCCGTGTCGATCGGGCTCGAGGTCGCCGCTCACGGCGTGCTGTCGTCGCTGAGCGCGGGGTTCTACACCCCCGCGGGACACCTGTTCGTCGGCGGACTCTGTGCGATCGCGCTGGCGCTGCTCGTCCTCTCGGGTCGCAGCGTCGAACAGGGGCTGCTCGACGTCGCGGCCGTCTTCGCGCTCGTCATCGCGCTGGTCCCGACGCCGATCTCCGACGTCTCGTGCGGCGGTGACGCCGTTTGCGTGCCCCCTGCCGCGGTCCCGGGCGTGATCAACAACGGGATCTCCGCGGCATCCCTGTCCGTCGTCGTCCTGATCGCCGCGGCGATCCTCGCGCGCACGCAAGGCTCCGCGGGCCGAGGGACCGTCGTGACGCTCGGCGCGATCGCCGTGATCGTCGGGGGTCTGGTGGCGTGGGCCCTGCTCGACTTCGCGACGTTCCTGCGCGGTGCGCACAACGTCGCGGCGGTGGGCTTCTTCTCGGTGATCGGGGTGGTCGCGGCCGTCTCCGCGTGGCGCCCGCAGCGCGCCCCGCACCGGTTCCGGGTGCTGTACGCCGTCGTGGCGGTCGGGGTCCTCGGCACGCTCGGTGCTCTCGTCGCGGTGCTGGTCGCCGGGGGAGCGGCGACGGCGACCGTGGCGGGCGTGCCGGTCGTCTTCCTCGGCGAATCGGTCGTGGTGGCGCTGTTCGCCGTGTTCTGGATCGTGCAGACGGTGGAGCTCTGGAACGCTCCCGACCCGGCCCTTCGGGCGTGAACACGGCTGGGGAACGCCGTGTCCGCGAGCGGTCATCGGCGCGGCTCGACGACGCCCACCGCGGGGGCGCGGCACCTTTCGCGGGTCTTTGACGGTTGCCGGGAATAACCTCGGAACCCCACGGTTGAAGTTGATACGCAGCCGCTCAAGTCTCAAACTTGAGTGAGCTTGACTCATGTATCACAGGAGATGTTCGTGCCCGAAGATTTCACCCCCGGTGCCGGGGAAAACGGCGCCCAGTCGTTCGACGAGTTCCTCGCCCGCTACCTGGCGGGGGAGCGAGCCCGCGCCGAGCGGTCCATCGACCTCAGTCGCTTCTTGAGCGCGCGCACGCAAGAGGCCCTCCAGGCCGCGGGACGTTACGCGCTCGGCCGTGGCCAGCGGGAACTCGACGCTCTGCACGTGCTGCACGTCCTCGTGGGCCGGTCGCCCGCGCGCGAGGCCGTCGCGCGTATCGGTGCCGACCCCGCCGCCATCGCGCGCGCGGCCGAGAGCCGTCTCCCGGCGGCGAGCGACGCCGCCGACGTCGACGGCGCCGTCGTCGCGGGCTCCGTGCAGCGTGCGCTCTTCCACGCCTTCCAGGTCGCCCGGGCCGCCGGTTCGACCTACGTCGACCCCGACCACCTCTTCTTCGCCCTCGTGCTCGCCCAGGACGCGCCCGCGGGGCAGATCCTCGCGCAGGCCGGCGTCACGGCGGAGGCCCTGACCCAGGGGGTGCGCGAGACCGTCATGGGCGGCGAGCCGAGCGCGGCGCCCGAGCAGGCGGCATCCACGACCCCGAATCTCGACCGGTTCGGCACCGACCTGACCGCTCTCGCGATCGCCGGTGAGCTCGATCCGGTCATCGGTCGCGCCGATGAGATCGAGCAGACGATCGAGATCCTCAGCCGTCGCACGAAGAACAACCCCGTCCTGATCGGCGAGGCCGGCGTCGGCAAGACCGCGATCGTCGAGGGGCTCGCGCGGGCCATCGTCGCGAACGAGGTTCCGGAGCAGCTGCGCGACACGCGCGTCGTCTCGCTGGATCTCGCCGCGATGCTCGCGGGCGCCCGCTACCGCGGCGACTTCGAGGAGCGCCTCACCCAGACGATGGAGGAGATCGCGGCATCCGAGAAGCTCGTCGTCTTCATCGACGAGGTGCACACGCTCGTCGGTGCGGGCGGCAGCGGTGACGGGTCCATGGACGCCGGGAACATCCTCAAGCCGCGCCTCGCGCGCGGCGACGTCCGCCTCATCGGTGCGACGACCCTGCGCGAGTACCGCACGATCGAGAAGGACCCCGCGCTCGAGCGGCGCCTGCAGCTCGTGCGCGTGGGGGAGCCCTCGCTGACGGATGCCGTGGAGATCCTCGGCGGACTCCGTTCCGCGTACGAGGAGCACCACGCTGTCACGTACACCGATGACGCCCTGCGCGCCGCGGTCGAACTGAGCGACCGGTACCTCCCCGACCGCGTGCTGCCCGACAAGGCGATCGACCTCATCGACCAGGCCGGAGCGCGGCTGCGGCTGCGGCTCGGCGTCTCGGTCGACACGTCGGCGCTGCTCGAGCGGCTCGCGACTCTCGAGGCGGAGAAGAACGCCGCGGTCTCGGCCGAGCACTACGAGGAGGCGTCGCGTCTTCGCGACGAGATGGCCGCGGTCCAGGCCCAGCTGGACGACGCCACCCGTTCCCCGCGCCCCGCCGCCGTGGTCGACGAGCCCGAGATCGCCGCCGTGATCAGTCGCGCCACCGGGATCCCGGTCGCCCGTCTGACCGCCACCGAGCGCGGCCGGCTGTCGCAGCTGGAGGAGGAGCTGCACGCCCGGGTGATCGGACAGGACGACGCCGTGACCGCGGTCGCCAAGGCCGTGCGCCGTAACCGCACGGGCATGGGAGACGAGAACCGCCCCGTCGGGTCGTTCCTGTTCCTCGGTCCGACCGGCGTCGGCAAGACCGAGCTCGCGAAGGCGCTCGCCGGTTCGCTCTTCGACGACGACGGCGCCGTGATCCGTTTCGACATGAGCGAGTTCGGCGAGCGGCACACCGTGTCGCGGCTCGTCGGCGCCCCTCCCGGATACGTCGGTTACGACGAGGCCGGCCAGCTCACCGAGCGCGTGCGCCGCAACCCCTACGCCGTCGTGCTGTTCGACGAGATCGAGAAGGCGCACCCCGACGTGTTCACCCTGCTGCTGCAGGTGCTCGACGACGGACGCCTGACCGACGGGCAGGGACGCACGGTCGACTTCCGCAACACCGTGATCGTGATGACGTCGAACCTGGGCGCCGAGATCCTGGCATCCCGCTCCGGCGCGATCGGCTTCACGACCGCCGGCCGGGAGTTCGAAGCCTCCGACCTGCGCGAGCGGGTCATGGGCAAGCTGCGCGAGGCGATGCGCCCCGAGTTCCTCAACCGCATCGACGACATCGTGCTGTTCCAGAAGCTCGAGAAGGTGCAGCTCCGCGAGATCGTGCGCCTGCTGCTGGGGGCCTCCTCCCGGAGGCTGGCATCGCGCGCGGTGACCTTCGAGGTGACCGACGCGGCCGTCGACCGCCTCGCCGAGGTCGGGTACGAGCCCGAGTACGGCGCGCGACCGCTCCGCCGGCTCATCCAGCGCGAGGTCGACGACCGCATCGCCGATCTGTTCGTCTCGGGCGAGCTGGTCGACGGGGGAGCGGTGACGGTGGATGCCGATGCCTCGGGCTTCGTGGTGCGAGCAGCGTCGGCGGCTCTCGCGGCGTGAGGCGGGAGACTCCCGGGGCCTCGTGGTTCCGGGAGTCTTCTGCTGTTCCGGGGGCGCCGGGGTCGGGGTCCGGGGCTGCGGGGTCGGGGGCTGTCCCCGTTGAGTGTCCCAGACACCCACGTCGAGCGCGGCCGCGAGCCTCGCCCGATGTCGGAGGTTCGGGGCAGAGTAGAGACATGAGTCGTATCGGCACGATCTTCAGCCCGTACCCCCACCCGCCCGAAGAGCTGAGAGACGCCGCACGCGCGGCGGAAGACGCCGGGATCGACGAGCTGTGGCTCTGGGAAGACTGCTTCCGCTCCTCGGCGTGGGCAGCCGCGGCCGCCGCCCTCGCGGTCACCGATCACCTGCGTATCGGCGTCGGGATCGCGCCGTTCCCCCTCCGCAACGTCGCCGCCTCGGCGATGGAGGTCGCGACGATCGAGCGGATGTTCCCCGGGCGGCTCCTGCCCGGTTTCGGGCACGGCGTGCAGGACTGGATGCGGCAGATCGGGGCCAAGGCCGCGTCGCCGCTCACGCTCATGCAGGAGCAGCTGCCCGCCCTCCGCTCGTTGCTCGCCGGCGAGACGGTGAGCGCCGAGGGGCGATACGTGCGTCTGCGCGACGTCGCTCTCGACTGGCCGCCCCTCGATGCGCCGCTCGTGTACGCGGCGGCCGAGGGACCGAAGACCCTGGCTCTCGCCGGTGCGGTCGCCGACGGGGTCATCCTCGACAGCCGCCACACGGTCGATGAGATTGCGGACGCGGTCCGGGCCGTTCAGACGGGACGCGCGGATGCCGGTCGCCCGGGCCGCGCCGATGTCGTCGCCTATGTGCTCACAGCTTTCGGCCGCGACGCGCACGAGCGAGCCACCGCGGCCGCGGGTGACCGGCCGGACGTCGCGGATCGCGTGCTCGCGGGGTCGGTGTCCGAGGTGGCCGAGGGCGTCGCGCGTTTCCAGGCCGTCGGCGTCGACGACGTCGTTCTCCTCCCCACCGACGAGGTCGATCTCGCGGCGTTCTTCTCCGCGGTCGGACAGGTCGCTCTCGAGCTTCCGAACGCGGGCGGTGTCTCGTGACCCGCGGCGCGGTGTCGCTCGGACTCGCCGGTGCCCTCGGCCCCGAAGCCGTCGCGCGAATCGCTCCCGAGGTCGAGAGGGCCGGGTTCCACACCCTGTGGATCAACGACACCGCCGACGGTGACGCCCTCGCGGCGCTGGCCGCGGCGGCGGGGGTGACCGAGCGCCTGCACCTCGCGACGGGGGTCGTCCCCGTCGACCGCCGACCCGGTGACGTGATCGCCGCGGAAGTGGCGTCCCTCTCGCTGCCCCTCGAGCGGTTGACGGTGGGAATCGGGTCCGGCATCGCGAAAGAGGGCGCCCTGGCGAGGGTCCGTGACGCGATCGATGCCCTGCACGGTGCCGGGATACCCCGCGTGCTCGTCGGTGCGCTCGGCCCGAAGATGCGTCGAACGGGCGTCGAACGTGCCGAGGGGGTGCTGCTGAACTGGGTGCCGCCCGTCGAGGCGCGCGTGCAGACCGCCGCGCTGCACGAGATCTCGCCCGGCGCCCACGTCGCCGTCTACGTTCGCACGGCGATCGTTCCGGCCGCGCGCGGGAGGCTCGACGCCGAGACGGTGCGCTACGCGTCGTTCCCGAACTACGCCGCGAACTTCGCACGGATGGGGGTGGATGCCGCCGACACGACGATCCGCGACGTCACCGAACTGAGCGGTGCGCTCGAGGCGTACACCGCGGCGACCGATGAAGTCGTGCTGCGAGCGATCGTGCCCGAAGACACGGTGGAGGCGTACATCGACTTCGTGCGGCGAACGGCACCGTCGCCGAGCTGACGGGGGCGGGCCGCGCTCGACCGCGACCGCGAGCGCCCTAACATGGGCCCATGCGGCGACTCCCGGTGACCCTCCTGACGATCGCTACCGCTGCGGCGCTGCTCGCCGGCTGCACGAGCACGGCGGCCGCGGGCGCTCCCGCGGGTGACGCGGCGCCGACCTCGGTCGGCCCGCCGCCCGCCTCGGAGCCGTACCTCGGCGCAAAGGCGACTCCCACCCCGGGGACCACTCCGGACGCCGCCTCGATCGCGCGGGCGGCCGCATGGCTCGACGCCGTGACGCTGCCCGAGGGCGCGGTGCGCACGGACGACAGCACCCGGGTGTACACGTCATTCGCCGGCTGGATCTGCTCTCCCATCGCGGGGCGTCACGGCGAGTGGCTCCTCCCGAACGCCGGTGTGGAAGACACGATCGAGTGGATCCGGGAGAACCCGCCCGCGGGCCTCATCAGCACGACCCGGGGCGGTTTCTTCGGCGACGGCCCCCCGCCGACGTCCGCCACCGTCGCCTTCACGCCCGAGAATCTCACCCAGCAAGGCGTCCTCTTCCGTGTGGATCGGAGGGGGACCGGCGTGGCCATCCAAGCCGAGGTGGTGGCCCTCGGCGCGACGTCGGTGTGCCCGACGCCGCCCGCGGGCGGCACCTTCGGTCTGCCCGGCCAAGGCTGAGACGGCCCGGACGACTTCGGGCCGGAACCCCGGGCGGCTTGCCGCGCTCGGGTGCGGGAGGGCTTCCGCTGCGGCGATCTCATCCGCGGCGGGCGCCCGGTGAGTCCGGAGAGTGATCCTCGGGTGCTCGCTCAGCCTCTGTCGGCGAACGTCGAGAGCAGTGCCGCGATGAGACGACGCCCGCGTTCCGGTGGCATCCGTGATTCCCCTTCGGCGCCGCGCGCAACAGCGATGCCGTCGAGCAGGGCGAGTAAGACGGCCGCGTCGTCGGCGGTGATGTCGGATTCCGGGTAGGCATCCGTCAGGAGCGTGTGCACCCCCTGCTCGGTGCGCTGCCATTCCCGCTCGTGGATCGCGCGCACCTCCGGATCCGTGCCCGCCCGTGACGCGAACGCGGTCCACACGATGGCGTCCCGTCGGCCCACGTCGCCGAGCGCGGCCAATTCCTCGCAGAACAGGCGCAGGCGTTCGTCCGCGGAGTCGACCCCCGTGAGCGCGACCCGGATGCGCTCGCGGAAGTGCGCCGTCACGGCATCCATCGCCCCGACGATCAGTGCCGCGCGGGTCGGGAAGTGGTGCTGGACGGCCCCGACGGAGACGCCGGCTTCGGCGGCGACCTTGCGGACGCTGAGCTCGTCGGGCCCCCGCGTCGAGAGCACGTGCAGTACCGCTTCGATGATGTTCGTCCGGCTGTCTCGCGGGGACGACGCGTGCGAGTCCACGGTCGTAGGCTACGGTGATTCCGTGAACAATACGATCGTATTGCCCGCCTCTGGGCGTCTGGACAGCCTCGATATCGTGCGCGGGGTCGCGATCCTCGGCACGCTCGCCACCAACATCTGGCTCTTCTCCCATCCGTGGGGTCTGCTCGGGATGTTGAGCGCGCCGACTCTGCCGGGTGAGTCGGCGGTGACAGCCCAGCTTCTCCTCATGGCACTGGCGCAGGGGAAGTTCCTCGCTCTGCTCTCGCTGACCTTCGGGATCGGGCTCGCCCTCCAGCACCGGTCGGCTGTACGACGCCGTCAACGCTGGCCGGGGCGATATCTCTGGAGGGCTGCGCTGCTCTTCCTCGACGGTCTCGTGAACTACATCCTGATCGCGGAGTTCGACGTCCTGATGGGCTACGCCGTCACCGCCGCCGTCGTGTCGTTCCTTCTCCTCACCCGGCCGCGGGCGCAACGCGTCATGATCCTCGTGTTCGGCGGCATCCATGTCGCAGTGATGTCTTTCCTCGTGCTGGCACTCACGACGATCCCCGGGGCGAACGCCGATGCGGCTCTTCCGACGGGGCCGAGCCCTTACGCGGAGTCGTCGTTCGCGCAGCTCGCCGTGTTCCGCCTGGACAACGTCGGGATCTTCCGCGCCGAGCCCCTCCTCATCGCCTTCCTCTCGCTCGCGATGTTCCTCGGTGGTGCTGCTCTCCTGCGCGCCGGCATCTTCGTGCCGGAGGGCACCCGACTGCGGTACCGACTCATGATCGCGGGCGCGTGTGCCGCGCCCGTCGATCTCGCCCTCGCCCTCACGTCGACCCCCGCCGGTCTGCTGCTCGAACGCTACGTCACCGCGCCCGTGGTCGGTCTCGGCCTGCTGGGACTCCTCGTCGAGCTCTGTCGTCGTCGAGGGACGAACGGCTGGGTCGATCGCCGAGCGCGCGAGATCGGGCGGGTCGCTTTGAGCGCGTATCTCCTGCAGAACCTCCTCGGTGGTGCGCTCTTCTACGGGTGGGGTCTCGGCCTCGCCGAGACACTGGCACCGTGGCGCGTCCCCGTGACCATCGCCGCGTTCCTCGCGATCACCGTCGTCATCGCGAGCGCGGCGCACCTGTGGCTTCGTCGGTTCTCGACGGGCCCGGTCGAATGGATGTGGCGCGCGGCCGCGAATGTCGGCGCCCGCGACCGGCCCTCCGCCGCCTCCGGGGTGCAAGACTGACCGGATGCCACGCCGTCGAGGTCTCACCATCCGTTCCATCGCGCGCGGCACCCTGGCGCTGCTGCTGGTCGGCGCCGGTGTCTCCCACCTCACGTGGGGGCGCCGCGGGTACCGCATCGTCGTGCCGGGGTGGGCCACGCGGGTGCTCCACACCGACAAGGACGCCATCGTCGTGGCATCCGGGGCCGCCGAGATGCTCCTCGGCACCGCGCTGATCGCTCTTCCCCGGGAGCGTGGACGCGTGGGCGCGGCCGTCGCGGCGTTCTTCATCGCGGTGTTCCCGGGCAACGTGCACCAGTGGCGCACGGGACGCGCGGCGCCCGGACTGAACACGGACCGCGCGCGTTTCGTCCGTCTGTTCCTGCAGGTTCCGCTCGTCGCGTGGGCCTGGTGGTCGACCCGGGCTCGCTGAGGGCATCTCGCCGGTTCTGGGGCGGCACTCGCCGTGCGGGGCGGGAAGATCGTGCCGCGACGGGCAGAATCCGCCCCGAAAGGAGGGTTCCGTCCTGGACCGCGGAACCGGCTCGACACGGCGATGCCCTGCCCGCCCCGGCGATGTGCACCGCCCGGCACGGCAGAAAACGCGCCTCGAGGGCAGAACCTCCCCCCGACGCGCTGAGACCTCCCGCGCCTACGCCGCTTCGCCGAGTTCCAGGATGCCGTTCTCGAACGCCGCACGCGCGAGGACCTTGTACCCGTGCTCGGGGAAGAAGACCGTGATCCGGTCGTCCTCGATCCCCATCACCGTGCCCGTGCCGAACTCCGCGTGCGCCACGGGGGAGTCGATGCGGACCCCGTCGTCGTCGCTCGCACCCTCGGCCTCGGTCGGGGCGATCACGCCCGCATCGCAACGGTCGCAGGAGCCGCAGGACGCCGGGCTCTCCACGCCGAAGTACTCCAGCAGGGCGCGGCGGCGACAGTGCGTCGTCTCGGCGTACCCCCGCATGATCTCGATGCGCGACGCCCGGATACGTTCCTCGGCCTCGTCCCGCTCGCGCACGGCGGACACGGCGTCGCCCGCCGAGACCTTCTTGTGCGCCGAGATCCCCTCCGCGCCCGATACGGCCAGACCGCACGCGACCAGCTGGTTGAGGACGCGGCCGATGGCCCGGGCCGGTCGGCCGCTCCTCTCGGCGACGTCTTTGGCTCGAAGCGGCTTCTTCGCCCGGCGTAGTTCATCCCAGACGCCCGCGATGTCCGCACGCTTGGTGTGCCCGCCGGCGAAGAAGGATCGCAGCGAGAAGTCCTCGGCCCGGTAATGCAGGATTGCCCGCGCTGGCTGCCCGTCGCGCGCGGCGCGGCCGATCTCCTGCGCGTACGCGTCCAGCGACTCGGTCACGTCGGCGTGCACGACCAGACGGACGTCGCTCTTGTCGACGCCCATCCCGAAGGCCGAGGTAGCGACGACGACGTCGAGCTCGCCCGCGCTCCAGGCGGAGTGGACCTCGTCGCGCCGCTTCTGGGCCATGGCGCCGTGGTACGCGGCGGCGCGGAGCCCGAGCTCCCGCACCTCGTCGGCGTAGAGCTCGGTGCCCTTGCGCGTGGCCACGTACAGCAGCGTCGGACCGTCGGCATCCTGAACATCCGCGAGGACGGCGCGGCGTTTGTCGGCGTCGTGCTCGTGCCGGCGGACGGTCATGTGGATCTCGGGGCGATCCATGCCGCGCACCTCGAGGTGCGGATCGCGCATGCCGAGGCTCGCGACGATGTCGTCGCGGACGGGAGCGGATGCCGTGGCCGTCAGCGCCAGAACCGGCGGATGCCCGAGGGCCTCGACGGCGTCGCCGATGCGGGCGTAATCGGGGCGGAAGTCGTGGCCCCAGGCCGAGACGCAGTGCGCTTCGTCGATGACGACGAGCCGCACATCGGCGCGTGCGAGCCGGTCGAAGACCTCGGGATTGGCCAGCTGCTCCGGCGCGAGGAAGGCGTAGACCGCGTCCTCGCCCTCGATCGCCGCCCAGGCGGCCTTTCGCGCGGCGGCGCTCGTGCGGGAGTTGAGGGCGACCGCGGCGGGCGCGTCGGGGGCGGCGTCGATCGAGTCGATCTGATCGCGCTGCAGCGCCAGCAACGGCGAGATGACCACCGTCGTCCCGCCCAGCTCGCACCCGGCGATCTGGTACACCGCCGACTTGCCCGCGCCCGTCGGGAAGACCACGAGCGTGTCGCGTCCTCCCACGACCGCGTCGATCGCCTCGGCCTGGCCGGGCAGCAGGTCGTCCCAGCCGAACACCTCGCGGGCGGTACGGGCGGACTGTTCGAGGGTGGCGGGTGCGTTCACGGTTCCTCATTCCTGGGGGAGGGTCCCAGCACACCCTGAACCTCCGACATCGCGGCGGGGGTTGCGAGCGGACGCGGGGTGTGGTCCTGCGCGTCGCGCGGGGGCAGTCGGACCGCGCGCGGGAGGTCTCGGCATCCGTTCTGCCGTCGCACGCGCGGCCGGGACGACGCAAGCGTCCGAGCGATGTCGGAGGGGGATGCCAGGATGCCGACATGCTCTTCGGCGACATCGAGACGGCCCTCGCGGCGGTGACGCGCACGCGCTCGCGTCTGGCCAAGATCGACGCGCTCGCCGCGCTCCTCCGCGAGCTCGAGCCGGGCGAGATCGAGCCCGCGGTCGGGCTCCTCACCGCGTCGCCCCGGCAGGGGCGTCTCGGCGTCGGCTGGCGGACCCTGTCGACGCGCGGGGGATCACATGCCTCCCTGCCCGCCCTCACGGTCGGCGAGGTCGACGCGGCCTTCTCCCGCCTGGTCGAGGTCGGGGGAGCGGGCTCGGCCGCGGTGCGCACCGGTCTTCTCGACGATCTGGCCGCACGGGCGACCGCGAGCGAGTGGCAGCTCCTGATCAGGATCATGACGGGTGAGCTGCGGACCGGCGCCCTCGAGGGCGTCCTCGTCGACGCGATCGCGCGCGCCGCCGATCGCGACGGCTCCGCGGTGCGCCGAGCGGCGATGCTGTCGGGCGATCTCGGCGAGACCGCCGTCCTCGCCCTGACCGGTTCGAGCGACGATCTCGCCGCCGTCGGACTCGCGGTCGGTCGCGGCGTGCAGCCCATGCTCGCCTCCACGGCCGCGACGGTCTCCGAGGCTCTGGATGCCGCGGGCACCGCCTCCGTCGAGTACAAGCTCGACGGTGCACGGGTCCAGGTGCACCGACACGGCGACGAGGTCCGCGTGTACACGCGGACCCTCGCCGATGTCACGCACCGCGTGCCCGAGATCGTGGAGGTGGCCCTCTCCCTTCCCGTCGATGACGTGATCCTCGACGGGGAGACCCTCTCGCTCGACGAGGACGGCGCTCCGCGACCGTTCCAAGACACGATGGCGCGGTTCGGGGCGGAGACGGCGCGCGAGATCGCCCTTCGACCGTGGTTCTTCGACATCCTCCATGTCGACGGGCGCGACCTCATCGACGAACCTCTCTCTGCGCGGCTCGGCGAACTGGAGCGGGTCGCGGGGGACTACCGCATCCCCTCGCTGGTGACCGACGACCCCGCCGCCGCCGAGGCCTTCGCCGGGGAGGCCCTGCGTGCCGGACACGAAGGGGTCATGGTGAAGGGCCTCGACGCGGCGTACTCCGCCGGGCGCCGGGGCAAGAGCTGGCTCAAGGTCAAGCCCGTGCACACCTTCGACCTCGTGGTGCTGGGCGTCGAGCGGGGCTCCGGGCGTCGGGCCGAGTGGCTCTCCAACCTGCATCTCGGCGCGCGCGATCCCGACGGCGCCTTCGGTGAGCCCGGCGGGTTCGTGATGGTGGGCAAGACCTTCAAGGGACTGACCGACGAACTCTTGCGGTGGCAGACGGCGCATTTCTCGGAACGGGCGACGGGAGAGGTGCCCGGCGGCATCCGCGTCGCTCCCGACACGGTCGTCGAGATCGCGATCGACGGGGTGCAGCGCTCGGTGCGCTATCCCGGCGGTGTCGCGTTGCGATTCGCTCGCGTCAAGGGCTTCCGCTCCGACAAGCCGGCGGCCGAGGCGGACACGATCGCGGTGCTGCGGGCGATGCTGCCGGGCGGCGGCGAGGCGGCCGTGGCCGACGCGGTGAACGCCGACGACGCGGTCGACGCCGCCGACGAGAGGACGACGTCATGAGTCTGGCCCCCTGGCTCGACGGTGAGCTCGGTTATCGCAGTTTCGGTGCCCCGGGCGCTCCCCGCGCGGTCTTCGTGCTGCGCACGGGTGACGTGTCGACGACCGACCCCGATGCGCGTGTGACCTCCGGGTACGACGTCCGGGTCATCGCGGTCGGGCTGGACGCCCCCGAGCTCGAGGACCCTCCCGTGTTCGGCGGGCAGACCCCGGCGGGGCTGACCGTCGACGCACTGCGCGATCTGCTCGAGCGCGAAGCCCCCGGCACAACGGTCGGCGTCGTCGGAGAGCGGGCCGCGGGTCCGATCGCGATCTATCTGGCCGCGGCGATGGGACCGGTGGTCGATCGGCTCGCGATCGTGGGAGTCGTGAGCCCCTCCGACCCCCTGAGCCGCGATCTGCGCACGCCGCTCCTCGACCATCTCGACGCCGAGACACTGGTGCTGGTCGGGGGCGACGGCCCCGCCGAGACCTCCGATGCCGAGTGGTACGTCGATCGCATTCGGTCCGCGACGCTCCAGGTCGTGCCCGATCACGAGATCGGCTCGGTCAACGGTGAGCTCACGCTCACGTCGGCGTGGGACAGGGTGCTGTCGCACGTCGCTCCGGGCGCCGCGCGCCGCTGACCAGCGGGTCGCCGTCAGCCCCCGCCGAACTCAGCTCCGCGTGACCGCTTTCACCTGCACGACGTTCGACTCCTCGTCGACCTCGACGTGCTCCGTCTGCGCTTTGAGGAAATCGGAGAAGCTGCGGAAGCCCAGCGCCTTCTCACTGAACGACGGGTCGAGACGCTTCATGAGGTCCTTCACCGCCGAGGCGTGCAGCCACTCGCCATCCGCCCGCTCGCCCTCGAGCTGCATGGCCCGCTCGAGGAGGTCCACCGCCGGGTCCTTCGAGCGCTTGCGCGCCCGCGGCCGGGAGGGAGCGGCATCCTTCTTCGTCTCCGCCAGGTTGGGGATGCCCGGCAGCGAGTCGTACGAGTCGAAGCGGTCGCACGCGGCGGCCAGCGACTTCGCGGTCGAACCCGCCACACCGACGCCGACCACGTAGCGGCCGAGTCGCTTGCAGCGTTGCGCGAGGGGCACGTAGTCGCTGTCGCCCGCGACGATGACCACGTGCGACAGGTCGGGGAGACGGAACATGTCCTCGACGGCATCCACCGCCAGCCGGATGTCGGCGCCGTTCTTCGCGTAGGCCGCCGCGGGGAACAGCTGGACGAGGTCGACGGCGCGCGCGACCAGCTGTGAGCGATACTCGGCGTTCACCGGCGCCGACCAGTCGGCGTAGGCGCGCGTGAGCACGAGGGTGCCGAACGACGCCGCGTAGTCGATCACCGCCCCGACATCGATGGTGGCCTTGGTGAGCCGCTCGGCGATCTCGGGGTCCATCGGGTTCTCGGCGATCTTCTGCCGGTCGCGCGAGTACGCGTTGCGGCCGTGCACCCGGTCGTACCAGGACATGACGATGTTGTCGAAATCGAGATAGACGGCGACGCGAGGGCTCAGCGTATCGGGCATGGCATCCAGTCTCACCGGTCTGGACCATGAGGGCCAGTCCGCAGCGCCGCCGAGCTGCCCGATACGCCTCTCGCCTGCCGCGACAGGCACGAGCCGCGGACTCCGCGCCGGTTGGTCGCCGCGACCCGCGGATCTGTGGCGAGCTCAGCGCTCCCCGGGATACACCACGCCGATCTGGCGCCGCACCTCGTCGAGGACGCCCATGATGGCGACCGTCTCGTCGATCGGCAGGACGTCGCTCGAGATCATGCCGGCGGCGACGAAGCGCTCGGCCGCCTGCGCCTGGAACTGCATGCCGCGACCGTCGATGTCGGTCGTGAACTCTTCGACGACGACGCCGTCGGGCGTCACCACACGGAAGGACGTCGGCGTGTACCAGACGCGATCGATCTCGATGCGGGCCTCGGTACCGACGATCTGCGCGGTGTTCGCGCCGGCGGCCCGCGACGACGACACCGTGGTCGAGAGGGCGCCGTCCCGGTGCAAGAACATCGTGGCGACCTCGGCGTCGCTGCCCGCCTCCGACAGCCGCGCCGTCGCCGAGACGCGCTCGGGCAGGCCCAGCACGTCGACCGCGAACGAGATCGGGTAGATGCCGAGGTCGAGCAGAGCGCCGCCCCCGAGCTCGAGGGCATTGAGCCGGTGCGCGGGGTCGGTCGAGATCTTCTGCGTGTGGTCGGCCGAGACGACGCGGATCTCGCCCAGGGTCCCGGCGGCGACGATCTCGCGGATACGCACCATGTGCGGCAGGTAGCGCGTCCACATCGCCTCCATGGCGAGCAGACCCTTCTCGGCCGCGCGGTCGCGGATGATCGCGGCTTCGGTCGCGGTGAGCGTGAACGGCTTCTCGACGAGGACGTGCTTGCCGTGGTCGAGGGCCAGCAGCGCGTTGTCGACGTGGCCGGGGTGCGGGGTGGCGATGTAGACGATGTCGACCGTCGGGTCGCTCACGAGCTCCGCGTACGAGCCGTGCGCGTGCGGGATGTCGTACTGCGCGGCGAACTCCCGCGCGCTCTCGATGCGGCGCGAGCCGACCGCGGCGACGTGAAGACCCGCCGTGCGGAGGTCGGAGGTGAAGGCGTGGGCGATGCCTCCCGTGGCGAGGATGCCCCAGTGCAGTCCGGTCATGTCCCCACCGTATCGGCGGCGTCCGACACGGAGGGCCCCCTCTGCGCGGGGAGTCCCCGATGCCGCGGGCTTAGGCTCGCTTCATGACGCCCGTCGAGCGCTTCCGCGAGCTGTTGCGCATCCCCACCGTCTCCCGCGTCGACCCGGCCGAGGTCGACACCGCCCGGTTCGACGAGTTCCACGCGGCGCTCGCGCGGCTCTATCCCCTCGCGCACGCGCACCTCGAACGCGAGGTCGTCGCCGGTCATTCCCTCCTGTACCGCTGGGCCGGTCGTTCGTCCGAGTCTCCGCTGGTCCTGCTCGCGCATCAGGACGTCGTTCCGGTCGACGGGCAGCCCTGGCGGCATCCGCCCTTCGACGCCGTCGTCGAGGGGGAGGGGGCGGACGAGGTCATATATGCCCGAGGCGCCATAGACGACAAAGGAGCGCTGGTCGCCATCCTCGAAGCGGTCGAGGAGGCCCTCGCCGACGGTGTGGTGCCCCGCACCGACGTCTGGCTGGCTTTCGGTCACGACGAAGAGACCCGCGGCACGGGCGCGCAGGCGATGGCCGCTCTGCTCGAGGATCGCGGGGTCCGCCCCGCGCTCGTGGTCGACGAGGGTGGGGCCGTGGTCGAGGGAGCGCTTCCCGGGGTCGCCGCGCCGACCGCCATGATCGGCGTCGCCGAGCGCGGCGTCGCCAGCTTCGACCTCGTCACCCGCGAAGCCGGCGGGCACGCCTCGACCCCGCCTCGCCTTCCCGCGACGGCTCGCCTCGCGCGGGCGATCGACCGCCTGCGTCGCCGTCCCTTCCCGCTCCGCCTCTCCGACCCGGTGCGCGCGATGCTCGGCACCGCCGCGAGCCACAGCGTCGAGCCCTTCCGGACCCTCTTCCGCCGGACCGCCGTGTCCGCGCCGCTCGTGACGGCCGCGTTCGCCCGCCTCGGTCCCGAGACGAACGCCCTCGTGCGCACCACGGCCGTCGTCACCCGCCTCGAAGGGGCGGCGGGGGAGAACGTCCTCGCGACGACCGCGCGCGCGACCGTGAACGTGCGCCTGCTCACCGGCGACACCCTGTCCGACGTCTCGATCCACCTGCGTCGCGCGGTCGCCGACCCCCTGGTCGACATCGAGTTGCGCAATGGCGGCGACCCCTCTCCCGTCTCGCCCTGGCAGGGCGACGCCTGGCGCCGCCTGTCGACGGCGGTGGTCGCGACACTGGGGGACGACGTCGTCCCCCTGCCGTACCTGCAGCTCGGGGCGAGCGACAGCCGCTTCTACACCGGTCTCACCCCGCACGTGTACCGCTTCGCGCCGTTCCATCTCACCCGCCCCGAGCGCGACGCCCTGCACGCCCCGGACGAGCGGATCCGCGTGGAGTCCTGGCTCCGCGGCATCCGGTTCTATCGCGCTCTCCTCGAATCCTGACCCGAGCGAATGGCCGCGTCGCGCACCTGGCGAAGCGCCGGGTTATCCTCGTGTGACCGGTCACGCAGAGACCGTTGACGCAAAGAGGCGAACCATGAGCGAGACCGACCTTCCGGATGCCACGGGCCGGGCCCCCAGCATCCGCGACGTCGCGCGGCTCGCGGGGGTGTCGTACCAGACGGTCTCGCGCGTCATCAACAACAGCCCTCAGCTGCGTCCCGAGACCGCGGCGCGCGTGCGTTCCGCGATCGCGGAACTGAAGTTCGTGCCGAATCAGGCGGCTCGCGCTCTCGCCACGAGTCGGTCGCGGCTGATCGGGGTGCTCGGGCCGCGCGCGACGACCTTCGGTGTGGCCACGATGATCCAGGCGGTCGAGTCGGCGGCGCGCGCGGCGGGGTATCGGCTCACCGTCACCAGTCTCGTGACGAGTGCGCCCGACGATGTCCGGGCCTCGATCGACCACCTCATGCAGCAGTCCGTCGAGGGGCTCATCGCCGTCGCGCCGCAGACCCGGGTCGTCCCGATCCTCGACGAGCTGCAGCTCCCGGTCCCGGTGCAGATCGTCTCCTCGACCGGCTCGACCTCGTCGTTCAACGACCAGATCGCGGGGGCGCGCGCGGCCGTGCGGCACCTCATCGAGCTCGGACATAGCCGCATCCTGCACATCGCGGGCCCGCGCGATTGGATCGAGGCCGATCACCGCATGCGGGGGTACCTCGCCGAGATGGATGCCAACGACCTCTCGCCGCGTCCTCCCGTCCTCGGCGACTGGACGGCGCAGTTCGGCTACGAGGCCGGCCGGGAGTTGCTGCGCACCGAGGATGCGACCGCGGTGTTCGCGGGTAACGACCATATGGCGCTCGGGTTCATGCATGCGGTGCGCGACGTGGGTCGATCCGTGCCGGACGACATCGCCGTGGTGGGCTTCGACGACGTGCCGGAGTCCGCGCACCTCTGGCCCCCGCTCACGACCGTGCGCCAGGACTTCTTCGGAATCGGCCGCCGCGCCGTGTGGGATCTCCTGCGGGCGGTGGGTGAGAACACGGGTGAGGATCTCGCCCCCGAGCCCGATCACCTGCGCCTCATCGTGCGTTCGTCCACCGCTCCGCCGAGCCGCTGATTCGTCACATTTCGGCAACGGCTGGACACCTCGCGAACGAACACTTGACACCGAGGTCCGGCGGAGGGGTAGCATCGCACACACAATGTGAACGGTCACATGACCGGTCACACGGCCGACGGGACTCGCTGCGGAGCGGATCCGTCGAGACGAAGATGTTTCGACCTTCTTTCGTTTCGCCCTGTCGATCCGTGCGTCCGGAGTGACGACGTCCGCAGAGACCGCGGTGGACTCCGTGTGGAGAGACCGCGACACAAACCCAATGGAGGGAACCAGAGTGAAGAAGCACAGCATGCTCAAGGCGATCGCGGGAGCGGGCGTCCTCGCGCTCGGCATCGGGCTCGCCGGTTGCGCCGGAGACCGCACGGGCAACAGCGGTGGCGGCGAGCAGGAAGCGGGCGGCACCATCGGCGTCGCGATGCCGACCCAGCAGTCGGAGCGATGGATCGCCGACGGCAACAACGTCAAGTCGCAGCTCGAGGAGCTCGGCTACCAGGTCGACCTGCAGTACGCCAACGACGACATCCCCACCCAGGTCTCGCAGATCGAGAACATGATCACCACGGGCGCCAAGGCCCTGATCATCGCCTCGATCGACGGCACCACGCTGACCGACGTCCTGCAGCAGGCCAAGGACGCGAACATCCCCGTCATCGCGTACGACCGCCTCATCAACGGCACCGAGAACGTCGACT